>Ga0210123_1000103_pt1 | contig 54256 bp, 45 predicted proteins | sample Muzzi_PWB_D2_FD_185535 | JGI IMG/M metagenome (GOLD analysis project Ga0210123, IMG submission 185535) | Wetland microbial communities from San Francisco Bay, California, USA, that impact long-term carbon sequestration - Muzzi_PWB_D2 (SPAdes) | ecosystem: Environmental > Aquatic > Marine >... | reverse complement strand
CCGCCTCTGAAATTGAAACGGTCGTGGCTGAGGAACATTTAAATGAAGATATCGAGGATGCCTATGGCGAGATAACCAACATTATCGCCGGGGTGTATACATCGATCTTTGAAGAGCAATACTCCAAACAGCTTCGCTTTGTAAAAACCGGACTGCAACAGGTTGCTCCAATGAAGGTGGATATTGATGGCGACCAACCAATTGCCGATCGGCAATACTATCTGAGCAGGATGGACATCCGCCTGGGCGAACTTGATCTCGGCAAGGTAAACATCCTGTTCCCAACTGATCTTCTTCAACTGGATGGATTGGGGGCGGAAAGTGCAATGGCCGCAGAAGGAGCGACCATATCGTCATCTGCTGAGATCTGCACTGAGCAGGGCGACACGGCCCGAAAACATGACCTGGAAACCGGGCACAATGCCACCCAGTTCCCGGATATTCTCGTGGTAGGTGATGATAATAGGGAGGCTGCGAAAATAGCCGAAGTGCTGGGCCGCTCGGGATATTCCGTGAAGACCCTTTCCTTTAAGGACAATCTGCACAGTTATATTCCCGGCAACCTGAAGGCCATCTATCTGGTAATGCAGAATGTCAACGAGCAGACATTCGGGGTCGCCATTAAGATCAGTTCCGCCTGTTCCGTTCCGCTGATTGCAGCCGGTCCCGCCTGGACCAGAACCAAAGTGATAAAAGCGGTAAAATACGGGGTGCGGGATATCTTGCTGACCCCAGCCTCAGAAGAGGATATCGAGGAAAATGTGGAGAACAATCTGCTCGAGCTTGCCGCCTAAGCAACCACAAAAGGGAGTTATACCGGAGCCTATTTTTCCCAATCCCCGTTGATATCCTTTTTCTTTATCTTTTCCAGCAAGGTAGTTCGTTTCAGGTTCAACAACCGCGCTGCTTCTTTCTTGTTTCCCTCGGTTATTTTCAAGGCCTGGACAATGAGTTGTGTCTCAAAATCGTTGATCAGCTCTTTGAAATCGACCGAACCGTTTTCAAAAGAAAATTGCTGTGCCGACGGTTGCTGTTCATGAACGGGAGATGCCTGCTCTACATGGGGTTGTTGTGAGGGTGCCGAAATTTCGTCCGGAGGAACGACAACCTCATGGAATTTTTCCGGAAGATCGGTTAGCTCAACCCGTCGGCCGCTATAGAGGATAGTCATATGCTGAATGAGGTTTTCGAGCTCCCGAACGTTCCCACGCCACTCGTAGTGACGGATTGCGGCAAACGCCTGATCGGAAAAGGTGAACCGTTCCCGGTCCCTGCCGTCAGCATATTTTTCCAAAAACGCATCGATTAACAGCGGAATATCTTCGGTTCGCTCCTTTAGCGCTGGTATATAAAGTGGCACGACGCTGAGACGATAATAGAGATCTTCTCTGAATCGGCCTTCTTTGACCATTTGTTCTAAATCACAGTGGGTTGCCGCAAGGATGCGGGTGTTGATGGGGATAGATTTAAAGGCACCGACAGGTTCAAATTCCTTTTCCTGGATGACGCGCAGCAGTTTGGCCTGCAGGGTCGATTTCATATCGCCGATTTCATCGAGAAAGAGAGTGCCCTGGTCGGCATATTGAATCCTGCCCGGTTTGTTGGTCATCGCCCCGGTAAAGGCACCTTTGGTGTAGCCGAAAAGTTCACTTTCGAGAAGATCGTCGGGAATTGCCGCACAATTCACCGGCACAAAATTCTTATCATGTCTTTTGCTCTGGGCATGAATGGCTTTTGCGACCATTTCTTTGCCGGTCCCTGATTCACCGCGAATGAGCACGGTAGACATATCATCTTCGGCAACCCGGGCAATAAGGTCAAACAGCTGGCGAATCGATGGGCTGCAGCCGATCATGCCGTGGAAGGGAAGGTGTTTGGGCCTTTCCATCTGTTTTGATGATTTCATCGCCGGAGCCAGGGCCTCCCAGGCACGTTTTAAGGTCAAGGACGTCTCAACCGGGTCGAGCGGCCGATGCAGGAAATATAAGAGATCCAGCTCCATCACCTCTCTGATCAAGTGATGGCAACCTTCTGGAATGATAGGTAATATAAGTATGTTTGGGTGATCTCTCTTAAGGGATGAGATAAATGCTACATCATTGTCGGCCGGTGAGAAAAGCAAATCGATTACCAGAACGGTAATTGAGTTTTCCTGTAATGCTCTGAATAGTTCCTGCTCGGTAAATACATGTTCAATGGAACAATGAAACTGCAGGTCGAGTTTATCTGCTACGGCAGAGAGTCCATTGGCTTCTCTGTCGGCAAAAAGTATTATGGGTGTAGATACCATGTAATTAATCAGGCAATCGACTTTACAATAATTTGCCCAGCGCGATTTTCTCAGAGAGAAGATTGTATCAGATCAGCGAGCTTACTGGAGGTCCTTCGCATATTGAGGCTGAGCAGTCGGGCGATCTTTTGAATTACTTTAATTCCCAATGCCGGATATTTCTCAGCCAGGAGTTCGAATCCCTTGTCAGTGAGTGTTACCATCGTGGTAGCCTGTTTGGCTATGACCGTTGCCGACCTCGGCGATTTATCAATAAGTGCCATTTCGCCGATGGAACTGCCTTTCGTCAGCCGGGCGAGAACAATATTTTCACCGGTATCGGCTCTTTTCTGAACCTCCAAAACACCGTTTACAACAAAACCCAGAAAAGTTCCCTGGTCACCCTCAACAAAAAGGTATTCACCGCGCTGCAAATGAATGTAGCTCATATGTTTGGCGAAAACAGAAAGTTCGTCAACATTGAAGCTTGAGAAGATCGGCAGATTTATCAAGAAAGATCTGGTTTCTTCCTCGCTCTCACTCATGTCTTTAGGTTGCATATCTTTTGATGCTCACTGCAGGCTGTCTACAATAGTTGCTGAAAATCGATTACTTGAACTCCGATAAAGAGAAGGTTCTACCTCCCATCAAGCATATCATATCAAAAGGGGAAAAAACAATAGTGTTTTCTTGGGAGTATCCCGTCTGAATCGTTGCCATCGGTGATCCTTTACCAGGGCTTCCATCAATTTTTGCATCCGGATACCTCTCTAACACCCTAAAAGGGGGAATTCTGTTCAGTCCAACCGTGTGGAGAATAAATCCCTTGGAAATGAGTTCATCATGCTGTTCTAAAATTCTCATATGATTTCTTGTTATTTAGCTTAGATTTTAAAGAGAAAGGTATGTAACAGCCGATTATTCCAATTCGGCTTTTCCTTTACTGTCGAATTGGCTATGGTTAGACAACTGAATGTCGCCTGCAGAATTTCACCCATTCCGGTGAGCAGGTTACGCGGTTGTCTTCAACTGTTTTCAGGTAAATCAATTAAGATTCTCTGACTCTCGACCGGAGGTGTGTCTCATGATTGGCAAACTTATTTTAAGTCTGGCCATTTTCTGCATTGCCATTGCTACTCCATCCATGGCCGGGAATTTCTTTTACGGGACAGTAAAGAAAGTCATTGACGGGGATTCCCTTGTCATTGTTTCAGGCAAGCTGAATATTGAGGTGCGGCTCTATGGTGTGGATTGTCCTGAATATGACCAGCAATTTTCAAAAGACGCCAAGGCATTTGTAAGGACTCGATTTCTTGGCAGAAAAGTCGTCGTTCAACCCCAGTATCATGATGCTTATAAGAGGCTTGTCGCCATTATATCCTCAGGGGAGCAGACTGTGAACGGTCAATTGGTGCAGGCCGGTCTTGCGTGGGTGTATCCCCATTATTGCCGAAAAGACGTTTGTAAATCCTGGCAGAAAATGGAAAGATCGGCGAAAAAATATGAACGGGGCATTTGGAGCGGCACACAACCGCCTATGCCTCCCTGGGAATGGAAGAGAAGAAAGCATAGCAGGTGAGGACCTCTGGTTTTCAATACCTCGAGATTTCTCTCCTGACAGGTTTTTACAACTGTGAGTTCACTCTTGGCGCAGCTTCGATAGCGTTTCTTGTGTGCTGAAGTGCCTGGCACCGGTTGCCTGAGAGTTTGGAAAAATGTATCTATGGCCGACTCGAATTGTAAACTTGAAACTTGAAATACAGGAGAGGATGTTGTGAAATTGAGATGGTGTTAGAATATAGATTATTCTACCTATGACATTGATGACAAACTCGTAAAAACCTTAAACTCAGCGATGGCTAAGTAAAAAGCTTCGGATTCGAGGCGCGCAAATTTCCAATCATTTCGAGGTACAAAAGGTACTTCGAAATGATTGGAAATTTGTGGCAACGAAGAAGATGAAGAGTTTTTACGACGCCATCATTGATGGTGCAGTTCCATGGCAAGCGGCAACCATGTATAATTTTAATAAACATGGTTGTTCGGGATGGATTAATTGATATTACTCTTTCAGATTCATAAATAAAACATTAGAATTATAACTGTCAAACTCAACAGTCAGTCAATATTCCAGTGTCTGTAGCTGAATCCGAACCGTTATGCAAGATGACATCAAGAGCCAGCAGTCTGAAAAAATAAATGCATTTTCGTTGTTTCCGGACCTGATTCGGAAGATCGACGCTGAGAGCCGGTCGATACATGATGCATCAGCAAAAACGACTGCTGAAAATTTGAAAATCAAGCTGCCCAAGATTCATAAAAGTGGTGTCCTGCCGCCTCCATCTCCGGATGTGAGCTGGCTGAGTGAGGGAATTTTAGAAGATAAGGACCAGATAACGGATGTGCCGGGTGCACTGGTTCTTATGACGGATAACGGTGCTAAGGGCTCGGTCTCGCTGGCTTTGGAAAAATCAGGATATCTTGTCGAGTATGCGGAAACGGTTGACGATGCACTCCACAGGCTTACATCAATCGCCTATGATGTGGTTGCATTGCATTCAGGGTTTGAAAGAGGGGGAGGGTTGGCAGAGTCGACAATCCATAATTATCTGGCTAAACTGCCCATGGCCAGGAGACGACGCATATACTATATTCTTCTGGGGCCGGATTTTCAAACACTCTACGACCTCGAAGCACTCTCATTAAGTGCTAATCTCGTTGTTAATGACGCCGATGTTGAACACCTGCCGGCAATCTTTAAAAAAAGTTTCCAGGACTATATCGAGTTGTTTGGTCCTATCCTTGAGTTTATCGAAACGAATCGCTAACTGCAGAGAGCCGTTTTGGCACCTTACATCTGCATGCTCAAAACACTTTGCTGATGAAGTGGATTAAGTGCATATTTAAGATTACTGTATACCTGTAACTTGTCGGCATCCCAGTCGGCCGGTGATTCATAGCACGCGACATTAATGCCTTCCTTGCATAGATCGATCTCCCGTACCTGCATGGCAGTCTTTGTTTTGTCATTATAAAAAAGACGAACCACAGGCTGCAAAACGTTTTCGGTTGAATCGATTACCACTCCGGTAAGATCATTTTCCAGCTTGACACAGGTACCAATGGGATAGACGCCAATAAAACTGATAAATTTGTAGACCAGTTCTTTGTCGAAGTGAGTGTCACTCAAGTCGTACAGCTTTTTCAGCCCTGCCAGCCGGCTGATGCCTAACTTGTAGCATCGTTCCGAGGTTATCGCATCAAAGACATCGCAGATAGAAGTAACCTTTGAACCAAATACTATGCCGTCTCCTTTCAGGCCATGCGGATAACCGGAACCATCATGGCGCTCATGATGATGAAGGGCTATATCAAACACTTCAAAAGGTAAATCTTTTGTAACCGCCATTGCGTCAGCCGAATATTCTGTATGTTTCCTTATGATGGCCTGTTCGTGTGGGGTGAGTTTGCCAGGTTTGTTGAGGATTCTAAGTGGTATCTGGGTCTTACCGATATCGTGGAGGAGTGCTCCTATGGACAAGTTAATTGTTGTATCATAGGGCAGGTCGCAGTAATTGCAAAAAGCAAGAACCAGAGAGCTGACACTAATCGAATGCATAAGTGTATACTCATCTTTTTTTCTGATGCGTGTCAGCAGATGCAGGGCGTCCCTGTTGCGATTGATGGACTGCTCCATCTTTTCAACAAGTCGGTATGTGCTGTCAATGTCAATAGCCCTTCCGTCCGCCACTGCGTTCATGGCTTGCTTCATGGTTTTTATAGCACCTTCTTTGATCTTTTTTGCTATTGCCAGCTCTTCTCTTAGGGGCGTGGTCGGTGCTTTTGGACGGCTTTCCAGGGCGGCTTGGCGCAAGCCTCGGTCAATTTTTTGACGAACCTCTATGGCGCTTTTTCCGGGTTTGATGTCAAGCCCTTTTTCGGTATCGATGAAGACTTCATCTATCCCCCAGGACAGGAGGATCTGAATGGCTTTTTCTGTTTGTATCAGGGCCTGAGTGATAAAAATATTTCCCCCGGATCGGCTGCAGTTAAAATCATGAACGTATGCGCCGACTCTGAGTTGATTTGTTTTAATCTTCTTTATCATTCGAACCCTTAAGGGGTTAGACTTTCATGAAGACACCATCACAGTGAAGGAAGGGCTACTTGCTCCATCCTGGTGGTGTTTTGTCTCCCTCTATCCTGAATGTTACACTTATTTGCATAATTCGGCGAATAAATTTTTTCTGACTGTATCTTCAAATCCCAAGATTTTTTTAAAGCTCAATTTTCCAGATATAAAAAAAGGGAAGCATAACGGGGACTGTTACAAAACCCGAGCATGCTTCCCCTTCATCTACCTAAACCGCACATTACAAAGAAGACGTCTTCCAAAAAGCAACTAATTATAAGTGGTTCTGGCCATCAACCTGTTGAGACGCCTGTGCATTGCGTCAAGATTACTTTCAGCTTCAGAAATGTCATTTCGCAACACTTCCCGATCGTTTTCAGATTTTCGAATTTCATTCAATAAAACGACTCGTCGCAGTTGTTGTGTTTGATTACTTATGAGTTCGGCTTCCATGCTGGATATCTGTTGTTCGGTGGCAGTTAAATCTTTCTTCAGTTGTGCAAGCATTGACTCTTGATTTTGAACTTTCTGACGATAATTATAGACTGCTCTGCCATGATTCATGGCCCGCTTGAACTTTGGTTCCAGGTCTTTTGGACAAATTCCATTGTATACTGCCCCTCGTGTCCCCTGAAGATAACCATTGCCGGGTGTACACCATTGTTTCAAACCTTGTTGACGACCTAGAGTATATGCCTGGAGGTCGGGCGATACATTATATTCAGCACATGCCTTACGATAGATACCGATACGAGAACCGTTATATCCCTTGGCGCCATCCTCATAGCCCACATTCTGCCATTGGGCATTTAGACATTCATTTTTACTCATAGTGGCACAGCCGGATACGAACAGAAAAAGAAAGAGGCAGATACACCGGCCTGTTATCATCGGCTTAACATAAATTACAAAGAAATCCATTGCATACTTTCTCCGTGATTCAATCTTCATGGTGGTTAATTGAGCGGCTGTTTTTTTCGTGGGGATAACTTTCGTCCTGCTGATCAGGATTCTGCGATAATGTCCAATGCGTTGATAATTCTAACGTCATCGGGCAGATGATCGTTCCGGAGCATGATTTCGACCTTATCAAGTGATTCCTGCAGACTCGCTACACGCATTTCCAAAGTTTGTATTGTGCTGGAAGCAACGTTTTCAGTTGTATCCATAGCCACCTGAAGGTCCTGCGCGTTCCTGAACATGGTTTGCAGGTTGGCAATTTTATCTAGCCGCAGAAAGAGTTCGTCAAAATTGATCGGTTTCTCAAGATAATCATTCGCCCCCTTTTTCATGGCCGCGACAGCGGTATCAACTGAGGAATGGGCAGTAATAAGGATTACCTCGAGCTGACTGTTAATTTCTTTTGCTATCTCCAGCACCTCTATGCCGCCGATATCACCCGGCATCATCAGGTCGGTAAGAACAATATCATAGCTGTTTGCTCTGAGCAGTTTTTCGGCGATATAACCGTCTTCGGCAACCTGCACCTGGTAATTTTCTTTTGTCAGTCGCTGCTCAAGGAGATGTCTTATGACCGGATCGTCGTCGACCACCAGGATGGAAAGATTTTTCATGCGCGAGCCTCTGTTATTTCTTTTGATAAAAGATCGATCTCAGATGTCTTTTTGGCACGAATTTGGGACATACCCCGGTCAGTGACTCTGTTGATCCTATGACGAGAAACCCATCATCAGCGAGGCTGTCAGCCAGTTTGCTGAAAAGTTTCTTGCGATCCTCTAAGGTAAAATAGATAGCGACGTTTCTACAGAATATTATATCAAATTTCCCGAGGCTTGTGAAAGGCTGCATCAGGTTGAGTTTTTTAAAATTGACCATGCCCCTGATTTCATCCTTAATCTTCCAGGAATCGCCAAAAAGTGTGAAATATTTTTGCAGGTATTTCCTGTCCAGTCCTCGTTCGATCTCGAAACGATTATATTTACCGTAACTTGCCTGGGCGACCGCAGCATCGGAAATATCGGTGCCGAGCAGCGTAAATGAATAGTCGGTTGAATCCCTGAGCAACTCTTTGATGACAATGGCTATTGAATAAAGCTCCTGTCCGGTCGATGATGCTGAACTCCAGATTTTGATTCTCGGTTTCAGTGCCGACTGCGACGACCTGGCGTCGATTACCTCGGGTAAAATTTTATGCTGGAGGAGTTCAAATGGCCCCTTATCCCGAAAGAACAGGGTCTCATTGGTGGTAATGGCGTCGATTATACTTTTTTCAATTTTTTTACTTGGGTCTTGTCGAGCCTTGTTATGCAGTTCCTGATAAGATTTACAGCCTTGGGCTTCGGCGATTGCACTGAGGCGGGTTTCAAATAGATATGATTTGCTCTGATCGAGATATATCCCCGTAATGGTCTGAATATATTGCGAAATCAGTTGTTGTTCTGCGGGGGTGATCTTAATCATCGTAATTTGACGCTCGAGTAGGAGAAACGGATTGGCAGGAGGTCATGCTATCTGACGCTCCTGACGATTTCCTCGGCTATTTTATTAAGCGGTACGACAGCATCGACATAGCCAAGTTCCGCAGGTGCTTTGGGCATCCCATAGACAATGCAGGACGATTCATCCTGGCCGATAATATATGCCGCCTTGTCCTTTAGTATGGCAAGCCCCTTGGTACCGTCAGACCCCATGCCGGTCATGATAACGGCAGTGGTCCTGCCTACATAGTAGTCGCCGACGGACCTGAACAGGTAATCAACCGACGGTTTGCAGGAATTTTCCGGGGGATCATCAGTGATTTTAATTCTCCTGTGCAGTCCGTCGGTTCCGGCAACAAGTTTCATCTGTTTGCCGCCTGGGGCAATATAGACGACATTCGGTAAAATATTTTCACCATTTTCAGCCTCTTTAACGCTCAACTGACATTTCTTGTCAAGGCTTGCAGCAAGTGACTTGGTGAAAACAGGAGGCATATGCTGAACGATCAAAACCGGAACCCCCAAATCCCCCGGCAGATTCGGCAGCATCTGATTCAAGGCGTTCGGCCCGCCTGTGGATATGCCGATAGTAATAATTTCCGACTTGCCGCGTCGTGCAGTTGCGCCTCTTGCCGGTGTGGAGCGGGCTGTTGATATGTTACCGGACGCGGGGCCAGGCGTAACTTTTCTGACAGATCTCGCTGCCGGGGAAGGTCGACCTGAACGCGATATCAGGGACGAACTCAATCTGGAACGTTGATAGGCCTTGAGCATTGGCTCAAGGGCCGCTCTGATCTCCTTTTTCCCTTCCGTCTGGTTTTTGCTCTGGGGTTTGAGGATAAAGTCAAAGGCACCCAGATCAAGGGCTCGCATGGTCATCTCACTGCCTTCGGCGGTGAGTGTCGAAAGCATTATTGCCCCTACGTTAGGGTAATTTTTCTTTATTTCCGCCAGAACCTCAATCCCGTTCATCTGAGGCATTTCTATATCGAGCGTCAGGATATCGGGTTGGAGGATTTTTATTTTCGCAAGGGCAATCTTGCCGTTGTGGGCGACTCCTGCCAGTTCAACACCGGGTATTTCTTCAATAATATCGGAGACAGCTTTACGATAGACGATCGTATCGTCTACCACAAGAACACGGAGATTTTTCATGCCTATCATGCTGGTATTTAATCCTCAATGGTAAGTACTTTATCGACATTGAGAATACCAATGAGGTTGTTGTCGGTTTTATAGACCCCGGTAAAATACTCCCCCTGAATACCACGCATGTTGGCCGGGGCCGGTTCTTTCTTTTCCATGTCCGCGGAGACGACGTCGCTGATCTTACGTACCAGCAGGCCGACGTGGCCTCCGGCAGAATTGACTATGATATTGCGGGGGTCTTGGGAAATATCGGTCTTGCCAAGGCCAAGTTTTCGGCCGAGATCAATGATGGTGACGATCTGGCCCCGGAGGTTGAGGATGCCGAGGACATAGTCAGGAGCCTGGGGTACCTTGGTCATTTGCATCAATTTATTGATTTCCTGGATCTTCAGAATATCCATGCCGCAAAGCGCATCACCTATATAAAAAGTCGCCAGTTCAACGATCTTTTTGCTTTCTGCTATTGATCTTGTCTCTGTCATATCAAATCCGTTGGGTAGTAGCTTTTGATTGCAGGATGCTGTCCGGACAGTCTCCTCTCAGGATACCGGACTGCTCTTTTAATGCCTTCTCTTGATATAATCGTGGACGGACAACATGAGCCGTTCTTTGTCGAGCTTAATATGATATTCATTCACCCCAACCGCCTTACCTTTGGCGACATCCTCCGCCGATGCCAAGGTTGTCAGGGCGATGATCGGCAGATCAGAAAACTTGCCGTCATTGCGAATTCTTTTGGTCAGCTCAAAGCCATTCATGTTCGGCATTTCAATGTCGGTGACCAGCATGGCAATGTCATCCCCATACTCCATCAGCATATTCCAGCCTTCGACGCCGTCCTCCGCCTCTACAACATTGTAACCAACCTCGGTCATATATCCTTTGACCTGATTGCGAAAGAATTTGGAATCTTCAGCAATGAGAATGGTTGGAGCTACCCCGTTATCAACGGTTTCGGCATCGAAAATTTCTTTTTCTTCAAACCATTGAGGGAAAAGGGTCTGGACCATTTCATGGACATTGACCAGCATCGTTGTTTGACTATCTATGATGATCGAGCCCATTATCCCCTGCTGGCTCAAGGTGGTATCGTCAATATCGGCGTTTACTTCGATGGCATCGACAGGACCAATGGCCAGGAGGCCGACGGTTCGATTGGCAATATTAAAGACGATGACGAGAAGGCTGTCATGATCGGCGATCGGTTGCACCATGGCTACATCGTCGACACAGATCAGACTGAGGCTGCCGCCACGGTATTTCATCACACGCTTGCCGCCAAGATTCTCGATATCCGTTCGTTTGATTTTTTCGATCCTCTCCACCTGATTGAGGGGAACGGCGAAATGTTCTATTTCGGAATTCTTAAAGACCAGAAGCGATTGTTTGTCCTTTGTAGCTCTACTGGCGGCCTCGGCCGCTTTGGCCACTTCCGATGCGCGATCTGAGCCGTCTATTGACGTCAGACGGGCCATTCTGGCCAGGTTGCTGACATCGAGGATCAGCGCTATGCGGCCATCACCCATAATTGTTGCCCCGGCATATCCTTTACATTGCTGCAGATGCCTGCCGAGCGGCTTGATGACGATTTCCTCTGAATCCTGCAACCGATCGACGATCAGGCCGTATTTCATCGACCCTGTTGAGACTACGACAATATTCAGAGCACTGGAGGCGGAAGCGCGACGGTCGACGATCGAACGGGGACGTTCCTGCCGATTTTTTCCTTGGTCATATTCGGAGTCGTTGCCTTTACCAAAAAGAGGAGAGTCCTTGCCCCGCCGGTCGAATATTTTTTCTCTTCTGTCTGGTTTCATTTCGTCGGTTTCGGGATCATAATAGGTTCTTTCGATGCCTATGACATCGGCGAGCCGAATAAGCGGCAGCAGGACACCGCGTAAACGAACGACCTCTGCGTCTCCCACCTTTTCCACTCTATCTTTCACCTGACCGGCGGGAATACGCAGCAGCTCTTCCAGATTCACCTGCGGGATGGCATATCGTTCACCGGCAGTCTCAATAATCTGGCAGGGTATAATCGCCAGGGTCAAAGGGAGTTTGATCGAGATGGTCGTGCCGGAACCTTTTTCGGAAATGATATCGACATTGCCGCCAAGCTGGTCAAGATTGGTCTTGACCACATCCATCCCGACCCCCCGGCCGGATACATCAGTGACCTCTTTGGCGGTTGAAAATCCGGGCAGGAAGATAAGGTTGACTTTCTCCTTATCCGACATGACCAGCGCCTGTTCACTGGTGATCAGTCCTTTATTGACGGCACTTGCGGCCAGTGCTTCGCCGTCAAGTCCCTTCCCGTCATCGCTGATCTCGATGACGACTTGTCCCGCCTCGTGATAGGCCTTCAGGATGACCAGCCCGGTATTCGATTTACCGATTTTCTTTCTCTCGGCAGGCGTCTCAATACCGTGATCGACTGAATTCCGCACGAGATGGGTAAGAGGGTCGTTTATCGCTTCGATAATGGTCTTGTCGAGCTCAACATCCTTGCCGACAATGGTCAGATCGATAGTCTTGTCGAGTTTTTTGGCGAGGTCCCGGACCACCCTGGGAAACTTATTGAAGACATTGCCGATCGGCTGCATCCTGGTCAGCATGATAGCTTCCTGCAGCTCGGAGGTAATGAGATCGATACGTTGCCCAACCGCTTCCGCATTACGCAGATCGTCCGAGCCGATGGTCTGCAGCAGCTGGTTCCGGCTGAGAACCAGTTCTCCGGCAAGGTTCATCAAGGAATCAAGGAGGCTGACATGAACCCTGAGCGACGCCTCCGCCTTGGCAGACGGTGCCTGTGGAGAGCTCTGTACCACCGCACTGGAACCTGTTGATGGCTCCGATTGGACACTACTCTCCTGTGCCGGGGCAGGTTCCGGTTCTTCTTCGATTATTTTTTCCGGCTCCGGGAGTTCCTGGCTTTCCAGGACTGCCGATTCCTCTTCTATAACAGGTTCGGTAACGGTATCGGGAACTGACTCAGGTTCCGGAATCTCCTCTTCCTTGGCCTGTGGTTCCGGGGCGGTCTTTGCCTCGGACGGCGGTTGGGAAAATGTTCCGTCGGCTATGGCATTCAATGGGGTGAGATGTGAAGAAATGTCCACTTCATTGCTGTTCTGGACATCCTCAATCAAACTCTGCAGCTGATCGGAGGCAATCAGCAGTACATTGACTATTTCAGGGGTTGGAATAAGTTTCTTGCTTCGAATCATGCCAAGAACATTTTCCGCCGAATGGGACAGCTCCTGGATGGTCGTCAGTCCCATGAAGCCGGCACCGCCCTTGATTGAGTGGGCAGCCCTGAAAACCTTGTTCACCAGGTCTTCATCAATGTTCGCCCCGCCTTCTTCGATGGCCAAAAGATCATTTTCAATATCTGCCAGGTGTTCCAGAGACTCTTCAATAAAACCCTGCAATATTTCGTCGTCTTCTATTTCCATAAAACTCTCCCTGCAATATGGTTATTAGCTGGTTTACTTTAAAGGTTATACATAGACGTTTGGCTATGTACAGGAGTATTTGGAAAAAAAACGCAAAATACTTCTTAAGAGGAGGAGTGTGGCAAAGAAGAAATGAGAACTGTATCTGAATACCCGCGATGAGGATAAACGAAAAAAGACTGTCCTCGGTTCGAAACACTTTTCCGATTATTCGATATTTTCGAACCGTACCGGACAATTGAGTTAAGATTAGTTTTGTCCTGCGCTCCTGTTTGCTGACAGGACTAATTAATAGCCAGGAGGGTCAGATCGTAGGTAAGGTGGTGTCCGGCAAGCGGATGATTGTAATCAACAGTGATCTGCGAACCTTCAACGGAAATTACTGTTGCCGGTACCTGCTGTTCGACGCCATCCTTGTCAACTTTCAGGGCAAGAACCATCCCCGGCTTCGGTTTCAGGGTATCGACCATTTTCTTATTGTCCATAGTCTGAAGAAGTGCCTTATGTCTGGGACCAAATCCTTCCTCAGGCGGGACACGGATTTTCCGGCTCTCGCCGACCGTCATTTCAAGGATTGACTGCTCTACGGTTGGGGGAAGGTCGTTATTGCCTATTTGGGTTTTTAGTGGGTTGTTCTGCTCGACGGAAATAAATATTTCGCCGTTATCAAGCTTTCCTGTGAAAGCAAGGGTTACCATATCATTTTGCCTGGGGTGTGCCATGAATGCGCTCCTGGTTCGTAAAACAAGCTGTAACAGATGAAGTTAATCGAATGGTAAAAATTTCGTCGCATAATATAGGGGCTGCTCAGCTTAATGCAAGCACAGACCAAAAAAACTGCAAAAACAGGCAGTGTACCTTGACAAAGCAGGCAGAGCTGTCTAGATTCAACTCCTTTTAGCACGCATGTGTCTCTACTAAAATACACCTATCAACAACCATGATACCACTGAATTTCAACAAATCAATCGATGGTCTTCTACCGGCAATCGTGCAGGATTACCAGAGCAATGAAGTGCTGATGCTTGCCTTTATCAATAAACTGGCATGGGAGAAGACCCTGGAAACCGGTAAGGCCCATTACTGGAGCCGTTCGAGAAATTCACTCTGGCTGAAAGGGGAAACCTCCGGCCATGTCCAGAAAATTCATCAGATTCTTGTCGATTGCGACGATGATACCGTGGTCTACAAAGTTGAGCAAATCGGTGGGGCAGCCTGTCATACCGGACACAGGTCCTGTTTTTATCGCCGGCTGGATGGCGACAGGCTCGTTGCGGAAAAAGAGAAAGTTTTTGACCCGGCGCAGGTCTACGGGAAAAAATAGCATTTTACAAATTAATGGTAGTTGAAGCAGCAGGAGATTGCGATGGATCAGTTGAAATTGGGCTTGCCGAAAGGCAGTTTGGAAAAAGCCACCATAGAACTTTTTGAAAAAGCCGGTTGGCTGATTAAACCGGCGGCCAGAAATTATTTTCCTAAAATAGATGATCCCGAGTTGGATTGTTCCATCTGTCGGCCCCAGGAGATGTCCCGGTATGTAGAAGACGGGATGCTCGATGCAGGAATTACCGGGAAAGACTGGACCATGGAAAACCTGTCCGACACTGTCCTGGTCTGTGACCTGGTCTATTCCAAAGTGAGTAAGCGTCCGACCCGGTGGGTGATCGCCGTGGCTGGAGATTCTGCCATAAAAACCCTTGAAGATCTTGAAGGTAAAAAAATTTCCACCGAACTGGTCAATGTCACCAGGCGTTTTTTTGCAGAGAGAAACATCAATGTAGAAATTGAGTTCTCTTGGGGAGCGACCGAAGCGAAGGTCGTCTCCGGGCTTGCCGATGCCATTGTCGAAGTAACGGAAACCGAGAGCACCATACGGGCGCACGGCTTGCGGATAATCCACGAGCTGATGGAGTCGAATACCCAGATGATTGCCAATAAAGATGCCTGGAACAATCCCTGGAAGAGGGAAAAGATTGAAAACATCGCCCTCCTGCTCCAGGGCGCCTTGAATGCCGACCGGATAGTTGGTCTGAAGATGAACGTGGCCAGCGAGCATCTCGATGACATCGTCGCCATCCTACCATCTCTCAATGCCCCAACGGTGGCGAGTCTTTACAATCAGGACTGGTATTCGGTGGAGACGGTCGTCTCTGAAGATATTGTTCGGGACCTTATCCCCAAATTAAAAAAAGTAGGGGCGGAAGGTATCATTGAATACGCCTTGAATAAAATAATTTCGTAATAGTTTTAAAAGGAAGCAGATGGATTTTTCCAGGGTTGATTTTCTCCTCAGTGTGCACCGCCTCAATCAGCTTCCTCCGCTTGAGCTGCCGGAAATAGCTTTTGCCGGTCGCTCCAATGTCGGGAAATCGAGCCTGATCAATAAACTGACCGGTCGCAAAAGCCTGGTAAAGGTCAGTGCCCGCCCCGGAAAAACCCAGGGCCTGAACTTTTTTCGGGTCGGCGATCAATTCTTTCTGGTCGATCTTCCCGGCTATGGTTTTGCCAAAGTACCGAAGGTCATGCAGAACAGCTGGCAGTCGTTGATCTCCTCATACCTGGAACAGCGGGAAACCCTTCGCTGTGTCGTGGTTATCATGGATATCCGACACGAACCAAAGAGTCAGGACACCCAGTTGATTCATTGGCTGCGGCAGAAGTCGATTCCATGTCTGCCGGTGTACACGAAAATCGACAAAGTCTCCGGCAGTATCCGGGAAAAAAATGCCCGCCTTCTCGATGCCGGTCATACACTTCGCGACTGCGACAGGGTGTTGTTTTCCGCCAAAACCGGCCAGGGACGGGATCAGCTGGTTACGGCCCTCGCCGGATTTCTTCACGCTTAAGAAAAACAGGCTGCTGGGCTGTCCCCTGGACTTCGGCCTGCTCTCAACCTCTATTTTCGAAATTCTCCTGTTTTTCACTGTTTTTCTGTAAATTCGGCCCACCATCTTCAACCACCGTTCTTTTTTGTTCCGATAGACAGGAGAGTGGTATAAGATAATGTAATAACGGCAATCCCGTCGAATTGCCAAATTGTATTGCTTTGGCAATATTGCCGGAAGAAGTGTATTTTTCAGCTATTTTGCTATCGTATAGAACAAGGAGAGACGATGCAGGAGTTGTCCAAATCCCAGAAGGCGCGTCACGCAATACGTACTTTTAAGATTCTTGCCGATTCCCTGACCCTGCAAGGTTCCTATAAACCTTCCGGGAAAATTGGCGAAAAACTGGCGGAGGCGTTAACCCAGCTCAGCCCGGAGATCTACGGCTCGATGACCGACAGCAGGATAGTCGAACTGAAAGGTCTTGAATATGTCATTGATCGAATGCCCAAGGGTATCGAAAACTGCACCAGGATCATCCTCACCGCCCAGGAGGATTTTCAGGATACCTCCTTTGCCAAGATAATTCCCTTGAAAAGACGGAGGGTTTCCTATGCTGTCTCCGACAACGAACTCTGCTTTGTCATCACTACCGGCAAGAGTGAGATCTACGATATTCTCACCCATATAACTTTTCTGAACATTGAAGCTCAGAAGATCTATCAGCAGGCGTGCAACCGGGTTGAAGGAATAAGTTCGGAATGGGCAGAACTGGAACGAATTATTGATATTGATAAAATCCTTGAAGACGAGGAACTGGAACAGGCCATCTGGAACCTGTCCATTATCCTTGGCCGGACATATAAAGAGACCAGGGCAACCTACGATTATCTCGAAAAGAGCCGCTGGGAGCATGATGCCAATAACGGCCTATTTAAGATTGTTCATGGCATAGGCAAAAGAATAATGGCCGAGCAGAAGACGGTGCGTAACGAACTCACCGTCTACTTCACTCCCTCGTTGCGGGATATGATCGATAATCAGAAATATGCCTCCCTCTGGGCCAGAAAGCTGAAGGGTGTTTTATGTGACCTGCAGCTGCAGCATCGGCCCCTGCATGTGATCAGTGCCAATATGCATTCGATGCGTAATCTGCTCTTTGGCCCGAAAATCCTTGCTGACATGGGAGAAGATGTACCGGTCGACCTTTATGATATGGTCAGAACCATACGGGATATGGAGGTCCCATCCGAGGCATTTGCCAAAGCCAACGGTTTCGTTTTTCTAAAGGATGAGTCCGGATCCAATATTGATGTGAATATCATCGATCTTACTTGTATCGAAGAGCGCCAGCTCCACTCCCTGCTTGATATCGACATAAAATTCCTGAAGGAGAGAAAACCGGTAATGGTGGTTATCGATTATGCCTTTGGGACCCAGGCTTTCGATATCATGGATGAACTACTCAATCCGTTCTCTCTTGGCGACGAACCGTTCTCGCTCAACATCCAATCAATTTCCATAATGGGCAAAGCAGGGGTTCTCCCCGGCAGAAAAGGCGATATCATGCTTGCTACCGCTCATGTCATGGAAGGTACCGCAGATAATTATTTCGTACAGAACGATCTCGTCGCCGCCGATTTTGCCGATTCGGTGGACGTCTATACGGGACCAATGGTCACGGTACTTGGCACATCCCTGCAAAATCGTGATGTCCTGGAACGTTTTCATGCTTCCAGTTGGGGGGCTATTGGTCTTGAAATGGAAGGGGGATATTATCAACGGGCGATAAGCGGAGCGATTATCCAGGGACATATTCCGGCGGATATGAAAACCCGCTACGCATATTACGCCTCTGATAATCCTCTGATTTCCGGTCAGACGCTGGCATCAGGGCCTATGGGGGATGAGGGAATCGTCTCTACCTATCTGATCTCCAAGGTAATCCTGGAGAAAATCACCAGTCATGATGAAACTGCAAAAAAATGATCGGAGAACCAATCTGCTGCTCAATTTTTCTCCCTGGATCCTGACTGCTGCATGCACCTTGTTGCTGGTGCTGCTCTCGATATTTGGTGTGAGCAACTATCAGAGGGAGAAGGAATTGGTTCTGGATGCGCTGGCGCAGAAAGGCCTTACCCTCATGCGGTTTATCAACAGTTCGGTTCGGGAGTCTATTCGGGATAACCTGCGTTCCGGTCAGCAGTGGAATCATTGGCAGGATCACATGCAGGCGGCGATGGAGCAGGCGGTTGAGCAGCCGGGGGTGGAATTTGTCCTGCTCATGGATGATGCGGGCACCATCCTGACAGGAGCCGGCAAAGATCTGCCGACGAGTATGATGGATTCCGAAAGTTCGTCATTCATCAGCGCTCTTCAGGCCAATGGATCTGTTCGGTTTGTCACTCGGACTGTTAAAAATATTAAGGGCAACGATCAGAAATTCCAGATAGCGGCATGGTATCTGCCGCCTAATTTTGGCGGCGGGATGCATGGCCCAGATGGCAGAGGGCCGAGAATGGGCCAGATGATGCGTCGGTTTAATCAGCACCCTCAGATTAGTATGGCAGAGGAAGAATTGGCCCGGCTGATCCGGCTAAGACCCATCTATATTGTCCAATTAGATTTCGAACAGTTCAATTCACCACTTAAACGGCAGTTGCTGCAGATCATTATCCTGCTGGTGGTCATCATTCTTGTCGGGCTCGGTGGTATTCTCTCCTTTGTCACCCTGAAGGGCTTGAAAGGCTCCCAGTTGCGTCTGGGCACAATGCGTGCCTTTACCGATATCCTCGTTACTTCCTTGCCTATTGGATTGATTGCCACGGATAGCAGGGGGCTTTTGCAGGTGTACAATGATGTAGCCCGAGACCTTCTTGGTATCGATGAACAAAAGGTTCTCGGCAGGGTTCCGGAAATCTGCCTGCCGCCGCAACTGGCCCAGATGTTATCCGGCGATACGATGGAGGATAAGACGGAGCGTCAGGCTGAGGTCTCTTTGGATTCGGCGGCGGGGAAAGGTCGGACTCTTCAGCTTGCATCCACAGTCGTTTTGGATGAGGATGGTAAGTTCATTGGGGAAGTCCTTCTTATCCGGGACCTGACGGAGGTTAAAAGTCTGGAAAAAGAACTGCAGCGTAACGAACGGCTGGCCGCCCTTGGCAAAATGGCTGCAGGTGTTGCCCACGAGTTACGCAATCCTCTTAGTTCCATCAAAGGGCTCGCAGTTCTTCTGAAATCAAATTTTTCCGTACCGAGCAAGGAAGCTGAAACCGCAGATATCCTGGTTGAGGAGGTTGAAAGGCTTAACCGCAGTATCGGCGAGCTGCTGGAGTATGCCAAACCCGCGCAATTGAACAGGGAGCTGGTGTCGATACAGGATATCATCGAGAAAACCGTCTCGCTGGTGCAGGTTGACGCAGAGTCCTACGGAATCGTCATCAGTCTTGAGCCAGGTGATAACCTTGCCCAGGTGCAGGTCGATATAGACAAAATGAACCAGGTCTTTCTGAACCTCTTCCTCAATGCCATTCAGGCGATGGAAAATGGCGGCAGGTTGCTGGTGCGGACGGAACAATCCGAGAGCTCCGTCGTGATAACTGTCAGTGACTCGGGGGTTGGAATAGAACCGGAGAACCTGAACAAAATTTTTGATCCATACTATACAACTAAAAACGACGGGACCGGTCTTGGCCTTGCCATGTCCTCCAAAATCGTCGAAGAGCATGACGGATGGCTGGAAGTGAGCAGTGTTCCCGGAGAAAACACGGTAGTTCGTGTGGTCTTACCAGTGGCAAAAGGCAGTTCCGGCTGACATTGGATCGTCAAAGGTCCGGGAAAAAATCGATTGATAGTTTACGATATGTAAACTACTATTCAGTGTTTGTTACGTTTTTTTTCTGGAAGAGATGCTCTTCTGCCCAAAGCTCAACTCATGGATGAAAGGTTCCGAATACCGAAGCCATGCAGCGGAAATGGCAGTGCCGGCTTTCGGGCTGTATCAACACCTTTTTTGAACATCCCCTGAAAAGGCGAACATATCATGGGGAAAGTACAAAGACGGTAAAAATGGGCGAGAGCCGGTTCTGCTGGAGCACCATCAGGAAAGTTACAATCCTGCTTTGTCTCGTTACACAGGATGGAAACTATGTATACTGCATATTGTAGAGTGTTTCATATTCGCCTTTCATGGCAATCAGCGAATCGTGGGTGCCCTGTTCGACGATGACACCGTCCTTGATGACTATTATCCGGTCGGCATTTTTAATGGTTGAAAGCCGGTGGGCAATGACCAGGGTGGTTCTATCCTTCATCAAGTTTTCCAAGGCCTTTTGTACCTCACGCTCCGATTCGGTATCAAGAGCCGAAGTGGCTTCGTCAAGGATCAGGATCGGCGCATTTTTCAAAATAGCCCTGGCAATTGAGATCCGTTGACGTTGACCACCCGATAAACGGGCACCGCTCTCACCGATCATGGTGTCAAAACCCTTGGGTAACTGCTGGATAAAGTCATAGGCATGGGCCGCTCTGGCTGCCTTGTGGACCAATTCATCGGGCGCCTGACGCTCGCCGTAGGCAATATTGTTGCGGATGGTATCGTTAAAGAGGATAGTCTGCTGGGTGACCATGGCTATCTGATTACGAAGAGATGCCATGGTGACATCCCGGATATCGATTCCATCGATGCAGATGCTGCCCTGTTTCAGCTCAAGAAAGCGGGGAATGAGGTTGGTAAGGGTGGTTTTCCCACCGCCGCTCGGGCCGACAATGGCCAGGGCCTCCCCGACGGGCACGGTAAGATTTATATCCGAAAGCACCGGCGTCTCATCGTTGTAACAAAAAGAAAGATCGGTGAATTCTATCCGGGAGGAAAATGGCGGCAATTTGATGGCGTTTTTCTTATCCCTGATCTCCGGTTCTTCGTCGAGAATGGCAAAGACCCGGGTTGCTGCGGCCAGCCCCTGCTGGATGGTCGAGTTGATTTTCGTCACCCCTTTTATTGGTTCATAGGCGGCAATAAGGGCCGTCAAAAAAGCAAAAAAGGTGCCAGGGGTCATTTCGCCGCCGATGACCTCCTTCCCGCCGAACCATATAATCAGGGCAATAGCGCCGCCGCCGATAAATTCCATCATTGGATGCTGCAGGCAGCGGTATTTAGCATCCTTCATAGTCAGGACAAAGAGCCGGGTAACCTGGTTGTGAAATCGTTTCCCTTCGTACTCCTCTTTGGTGAAGGCCTTGACGATACGGTTGCCGGTAATGGTCTCGTGGAGGATATTGGAAACATGGGCGACCTCTTCCTGGGTTGAGGTGCTCAGTTTACGAAAGAGCCGGCCAAACCTGACTATCGGATATGCGGCTATCGGCAGGACGATAAAGGTGATCATTGCCAGTCGCCAGTTCATATAAAAAACTACTCCAAGCAGGATAATCACCTGAAAGAAGTCACGAACGGCGCCGACAAGGGCGTTGGAGACTGCCTGCTGCAGAAGAGCGACGTCAGAGATTATCCTGGACATCAGCGTGCCGGTAGGCATTTTATTGAAAAACGACAGGGATTGTTTGTGAATATGATTGAAGATGTTCAGCCGGAAGTCACGAATAACCGATTGGCCGACCTGCTCGAGGAGAAACGAATAGAGGTAGTAGACAATCCCTTTCAGAAAAAAAATGAGCAGGAGAACCAGTGGTAACAACTTTAGATAAAAAGTGTTTTTCTCTATAAATATTTTATCGAGGACATCTTTCACCAGCCAGGTCTGCGCTCCGGTGCCGGCAGAAACGCAGACCATGGCCAGCATGGCGATCAGCAGTTTGGTCTGGTACGGCTTGATAACATCGTATAATCGTCTAACAATGGCTTTGTTGGTCATGGGTGGCAATGGATGGTATACATGAAAAGGGCAGGGAGAAACCACGAAGTTGTGTCACTGCCGCAGGTTTTGACTCAGTACGTGTAAAGTGCCCTAGTATTACACCAGAGCCGGCGAATACTGAAGAAGTATTTAAAAGAATATCTGTCGAAACGATCTCTTAACCTTGGGGTAACCTTTTTTGCTCCACAGTCGGTGAAAGAGACTGAACCACTGTTCCGGATACTGCCTGATGAAAGGTTCGTATAGCTGGATGGCTCTTTTGGAAATATCCCTGATATTGTCATCGCTTATTTCTTGATATTCGGGAAGGTCGACGGTATCGAAGTCAAGGTGCAGGCAGCCGTCTTTCATATAATAAACGCTGGTCATGACCGGTGCACCGGTTCGTAAATGCAAAATCGCCGACCCTTTGGCGCAGGCAAGCGGCCGATTGAAGAACTCGATGTCAATCCCGGTGCCGGAATACCGCTGGTCGAGACTGACGATAAGCAGTCTGTTCTCGGACAAGGCCTGTTGGTAAACCTTCATGCCGTCATAGCTGCTCAGCTGCTGCAGGCTTGTTCCGTAATGTTTTCGCTGGCGAACGAAAAACTGATCGGAAAGTGGGTTGCTTTGCTTTTTATAGATAAGACTTGTTGGCAAGCCTGATCGATTGAACCAGGCGAAGTAGGCTTCAAACCAGCTGGCATGGATAGTGGTGAGAATCACCCCTTTTCCTTTGCTGAGCGCTTCGTCGAGTTTGTCGCGTCCAGTGATCCTGGCGTTTTCAACCAGTCTTGAGAGGCTTTTTCGATGGAGGATGAAGACCAGGCCGAAGGTCCTGGTAAACTGGAGATATACCCGTCTCAGCAGACGGATTTTTGCTCCATGCTCCATCTCGGGAAAAACTGTTGAAAGATTTTTATACGCTACCCTGATACGAAAAGGAAAGATGACCCAGGCAGTATAGCCGATGGCCGTGCATAAAAAGAGAATCACCGGCACCGGCAAGAGGTTGATAAAGAAGATGGTGCTTCTCAGAAGGCTGTATTCCAACCGATGTTTGAATGTCATGGTACGGCGAAGCCGGTTGTGGAAAAAAGAATCTGTAACAATATGTACGTAAAAAATGGCTACCCTACACCACTCATCAAGGGATTAAAAGCGGTTTTTACAGGACCCCTCACCTGGTTTCTGCTCAACCCCTGTTGAGCTGATGCGGCCATGCCAGAGACCAAATGAGTGGCAGCGATGTAAAATATTCGTGATTTATCTTTACATGTTTTTGGTAAGTACTCTGTAAAAAATATCTCTTCTCGAAGTCTATCGTTCATTTGAGCGATAATCTGACGGGCAGGTGACAATACCGCCATCATGGGGATAGTATATCTTTTTGCCTTGGTTGAAGAAATTAAAAAAATCCTTAACTTATAACTGGTTGGTAAGGTAATAGGACCATAGAAAAGAGAAGAGAAAATTTTTAGCCTGTAACAGGAAAAGAATAGTTTACATACAAAACGGAGGCAATTTCAGGGAGATCGTGGCGGTATAGTGGACTGTCTGTGCGGCTGTATATTGCTCAGGGTTTGATAGTTAGGTTTTCCCCATGAGAGCTTGCATCGGCAGGCTTGGTATGAGAGAATTTAATATCTTACAAAATATTTTCAGTTTTTTATGTAAGAAAATATTTTGGCTAAAGGTACTTTCCCGTTACCGGGGTGAAGAAGAGGCGATGGTCGATTTTCAACTTTCGAGAAGGAGGGCTTATGAGCATTATTCATGAGATCAAAAAGGTCGTAACACCGGTCGATTTCTCTGATAATTCAAAATTGATCGCCGAGTCCGCCGGTTATCTTGCTGGGAAATTCGGAGCAGCGATGTATCTGGTTTTTGTCGTGCAGAATTTCGAGGATTACTCGGGATTTTTCGTGCCCCAGATGACCTTGCCGACCCTGGAAGGAGAACTCGCCGAGAGTGCTGAACTGAAAATGGCATCTTTTAGCGGGGAAATGGTCGAGTTTTGTGAATCGGCCGGAGTGAAAGAGCTTAATTACAAGGTTTTCATGGGAGATGTCGGCGAAAAAATTGTCGAATATGCCAACGAGATAGAGGCCGACCTGATTGTCATGGGCACCCATGGGTATAAAGGGCTTGAAAAGATCATGTTCGGTTCTGTCGCCGACAAAGTTGTCCGGGCCGCCTCCTGTCCGGTGATGACTATCAACCCTTACACCTGTTGCAGATAGAAAGAGCCGCTGACAGGCGTCGGCACCGAAAACGGAGTGTCCGCTCAGTCCACCACCACCAGCAAACCGTTTTTCGATCCGGCTGCTGCCGGTTGCGATTTACCGATGAGGGTGGAGCAGGCAAGGCCGGGGAACAGGTAATACCGGACCGGAATTCTGCCGTTAAGTTTAACCGGGAAAACTGTTTCCAGCTGCGCCTGCCACTCTTTGGAAATTACAGCGAGGCCGGACGTGTTCAGATCTTGGCTTTCTTCGTGTTCTTCCTGTCGCGTAAAATCGGCAAGAGCTGCATGAAGGCGAGTTAAAAGTTCCTTGTATTTGCCATGGAATCCAGCAGCCGCCTCTAAAGCCTCCGCGCCGGTCCAGCCGATGAGACCGGGGAGTTCCAGCTCAGCCAGTAACGGGGCGGACAGTCCCGACCTATTTTCGTAAAGATTCAGGAGAAGGTCGCCGGCATCCTGGCTGGTAGTAAGAAATATCTCGCACTCAGGCAGGTTTCCTTCCAGAAAAAGTGTTTTCCAGCCATTGAATCGCTTTTTAATATTGCCGGTATTACCGGCATTGAGTTTGCTTTCCAGCTGACTGAGTTCAGCAAAAGGACTGTCATCCTCGATTGCTTCATCCTCACCGCGCAACTCTTTGAAGAGTTCGGCCTGATCATCGTCGAGCATTGCCAGGTTTCGGGCAATTTCTTCCTCCTCCTCATCGAGAATCTCACCGATGGCCAGAACCAGGCGAGCCTGCCAGAGTTTCTCCTCTTTTTCCGATTGCCGCCGCGTTGTCTGTTGCTCGCCGGGGAATAATAAGGAACGGGTTATGGCCTGTTCGGAGTCTTCATCGATTGTTGCAGTACCGGATTTAGAAGCGAGGATAAGCGAGCTGAGCTGGGAGGCATAATCGTCTTTTCGATTTCTGATGTCCTGTACCAGATGGAGAAACCGGTCCCGTTTCTCGCCGAGAGGGCAGGGAGTATGTACTTGACAGAATCCGGATTTAATGAAACTATCTGAGCATTCTTTGCCTGAGCCCTCAGGATCCCCTTCCACTGGCCTGATCAGGTGAATTGTCTGAAAGAGTAAAAATATCGGATACTGGCGTATCGAGTAAATATCCGTTCCCGGGAAATAGAGAGTGTTGAGTGAGTTCATATGCAAAGTATTAAAGGAAAAGTTTCATTTTATCTTTCAGCCGTAATCTATATACTGTTTAATCTGCGTCTTGGCACTGATGCCGTCTCGACCATAAAAGCGACACTCTGGCAGCTGGTGCAGACAGCGCCCTATGTAGCCGGGGTCACCTATGTGCTCATCGCCCTCCTGCAATATATGGCGGATGGCGAGAAGCTTCCCTGGGATAGACGCTTGCGGTTATTTTTTGCCCTCGGAATCATGGCCGGACTTATTTACGGCATCTATGAATACGCCGGGGTGGACGTTGGCATCAAATAATACCTGGACTTGCCTACTCTGTCACTTTGTAAATAAAAGAAACGGCCATCTGAAACGGAATTTTGTTCTCTGGTCATAGTTTTTTGCCTGATCTCCAATTTCCTGGTTGTCTATGTTCTATCTCCACGTCTCCAACCGTACGGAAAACCTGCTGCGCCACCTGGCTGAGCTGATGCGGGTAGACAGGCAGCCGGATCTTTTTGCCGCGGAGATGTTTCTTATCCAGAGCCAGGGCATGGAACGGATGATCGGGCAAACCCTGGCCGATGAATTTCGAAGTTTCTGCAATTTTAAATTTTTCCTGCCCCTTGATTTTCTGGGCTTTGTCGCCGAGCGGCTTGATATGGCGATCAGTCCCGATGGGTTTCAGCGGCGGATCCTTACCTGGCGACTCGATAGCCTGTTGCGGCATCTTCAAGGAGAAGAGTATCTGCCGCTTACCAATTATCTCAGGGGAGAAAACAGCGACCTGAAGAGATTTCAACTCGCCCGTCGCCTGGCGAATATTTTTGATCAATATCAGATAATGCGGCCAGAGATGCTTGCCGGTTGGGCACGTGGCGTGCTTGCCACCGGTCATACGGCGGAAGCCTGGCAGATGGCGTTGTGGCAGAGATTGCTTGCCCAGCCGGGGGGGGAGGTGCATCGTGGTATGCAGCTCAGCCGGCTGAATGACCGTCTTCTCGGTCAGGAGAATTTTTCTCAGGCATTACCAAAACGCATCTCGGTGATTGGCCTGCATACCATGCCGCCAATATTTCTCAGCTATTTGAATTGCCTGGCCAGGCATATGGATATTCATCTCTTCCTGCTGTCCCCATGCCGCCATTACTGGGGAGATGTACAGAGTCAAAAGACGCTGTTCAAAAGGCTGGCCCGGCAAAAGGAAGCGCTGCCCCAGAGTGAGATCGATGCGCACCATCCGCTGCTCACCGCCCTAGGCAGGCAGGGCCGCGATTTACAGAATATCATGTTGTCCGGTGCTGACTTTGCCCTGGAGTTTTCCAGTTATGCCGATCCACTCGACGGCAGGGAAAATGGTGAAGCGTCCCTGCTGCAACGGCTTCAGGCGGATCTGCTGGAGGGCAGGCTGCCGGCTGGGACGCAATCGCCGCCAACACCTAATGATGACTCGATTCAGCTGGTTTCCTGCCATTCAAAACTGCGGGAAATAACGGTCTTAAAGGATAATCTCCTCCGTCTGTTGCACCAGAACCCGGCGCTTGAGTTGCGGGATATCATTGTCATGGCCCCGGATATCCAGGAATATGCGCCGCTTCTCCCGGCTGTCTTTGGTGATATCCAGCATTCCATCGCCGATCGCAGTATCCGCAGACGCAATTCCGTCATCGCCGCCTTCCTCAGATTTCTCGACCTCTTCTCCGGCAGGTTCGGCTGGAGTGAACTGCTCGATCTGCTGCGACAGCCGGTGGTCTATCCGCAGTTCCAGCTGGCATCTTCTGACCTCGATACCCTGCAGCAATGGGTGATCGGCGCCGGAATACGCTGGGGACTGTCGGGTGAGCAGCGAAAAAAGGGTGGCTTGGCGGAATTTGAGGAGGGGAGCTGGCAGGCAGGGCTTGACCGCTTACTAATGGGTTATGCCACCTTGTCGGAAGATTTTATTGATGGCGTGCTGCCTTTTGCCGATATCGAAGGGAGAGACGCACTGGCCCTTGGTGGCCTCTGTCGGTTTATCGAGGTGATTGAAGAGGCGTGCCAGGCATTCATACGCAGCCGTGGGGTAGGTGACTGGTCCCAGACGCTGCAGCGGATCGTTGAGCAGCTCTTCGGCGACGCCTACGAGGAAGAGCTGGTGGAATTGCGGGGCCTCGTTGCGGAGCTTGCCGAATCGATCGAACCATTTCATACAGGCGAGGTCAGCTTTGCAGTGATTCGAGAATGGTTCAGGCAGACGGCCAAAGAGAGCCGATCCAGTACCGGATTTCTCCGTGGTCAGCTTACTTTCTGTTCCATGCTGCCGATGCGGTCAATCCCTTTCAATGTCGTTTGCCTGATCGGCCTCAACGACGGGGTTTTTCCAAAAAATGATAACCATGACACCTTTGACCTTATCGGTGCAGACCTCCGGCCCGGCGATCGTTCCCCCCGCGCCGACGATCGGTACCAGTTTCTCGAAGCCCTCCTGGCAGCCAGATCAAATCTTTATCTGAGCTATATCGGCCAGTCGATCCGCACGAATGAGGTAATTCCCCCTTCAGTAGTGGTTACCGAATTACTTGAAGTACTCGAAAAGAGTTACGGGGCAGTCGACCTTGTCGTCACCCATCCGCTCCACCCCTTCAGTAGAAAGTACTTTACCGAAGACAGGAAAAAAGGATTGTTCAGCTTTGACGGCTATTACTGCAAAACCGCCGAAATCCTCCAGCAGGGAGCGCAGGGTCCAGCGTTCTGGTGGCAGGGGGAGTTGACCGAAACACCGGACAAAATATCTTTTGCCGATCTGCTGCGCTATTACAGTAATCCGCAGAGATTTTTTGTCAAAGAATGCCTGGGGATTCGGCTGGATACAGGGGATGAGCTGCCGGATGACCGGGAAATGTTCGAGGTCACCGGCCTCGATCAATATTATGTTGAAGAGCAGATGGTATATTCCGGGCTGTCCGGGGATATGGAGAAACTCTGCAAAAAAATTCAAATCGAAGGACAATGGCCACTCGGTAATTCGGGATATCTTGCCTATGAGGAAAAACGGAGGGACGTCGAACAGTTTCTCGACAGGGTACGCGAGCAGCAGATGGGGGCGAAACTGATCGAGATGCCCCTTGATTTGAAAGTAGGTGAGCATCATCTCTTTGGCGCCATGGCCAACCTTTACGAGAAAGGCGCGATGCTGATTCGCTACGGCCGGCTGCGGGGACGGGATCTGCTCGCGGGCTGGATCCATCATCTGGTGCTGCGCCGCCTTATGCCATCCGCCGTTACCAGGATCGTGGCAATGGACAGGGTGATTGGTTTTGGCGAGGAGGCAGTCGGGCCTGATCTTATCTCCTTGCTGCACTGCTTTTCCGCCGGTTGCCGGGCTCCGTCGCCCCTCTTTGTCGAACCCGCCTTCGACTACGCCGTCCAACTGGCCAATCCCCGGGCTAAAACCCCACCTCTCGACAAGGCCCAGCGGACACTTATACGGCGCCTTGAAAACGGGTATGAACCGGAATGGGAACTGCTCTTTCGTGGAAGAAAAACAGGGGATCTGCTGGGAGTAGAGTTTGAGCAGCTCTGCCATGAGATATTCTGCCCGCTCTGGAGTGGTGCCGATGAATAAGGGCTGTGAGATATTTGACGCCGCCCGGCTGGAACTGAAGCGGGGAGTCAACCTGGTTGAGGCAAGCGCCGGTACCGGCAAGACTTATGCTATAGGTATGCTGGTTCTTCGGGCACTGGTCGAGCTTGGCGTGCCTATCGAAAAGATCCTCATCGTCACCTTCACCAAGGCGGCTACGGAGGAGCTGAAAACCCGGATCCGGGCGAGACTGGTCGAGGCCCGGGAGCTGCTCGGGATCAGGGAGGGATCGGCCTCTGGAACCGTCGATCAAACGCTTTCCGACTGGCTGTCGACAATCAAAGATCCCAAAGAGGCATTTCTCCGTCTGCAGGTGGCCCTCTATGATATCGACCGGGCCGGCATATTTACCATTCACGGATTCTGCCAGCGCATGCTGGTGGAACAGGCCCTTGAGAGCGGCCAGCTCTTTGACGTCGAACTGCTCGCCGATATCAGTCAGATCCGCAGTGAGGTGGCCGACGACTTTTGGCGCAGCAGGATCTATGTACTTGAGCCGTTGCCCTGTTCCATCGTTACCGGCTGCTTTAACTCTCCTGATAAACTGCTGGCCAGTGTGGCGGCTGTTTTCGGTGACAATGGCCGACTTGAGCCGGAGGTGAACTCACTTGATGCAGGGCAACTCCAGCTGAAAAGAGCAATGGAACAATTGGCTCTCTGGTGGTCAAAGAAGAGCAATAAGCTGCACGGCTTTTTCGCTGCCAGCCTGCCTGGCGGAAATTTCAAGAAATCATTCACAGAGAACTTCGCCAACTGGTTTCAGACGCTGACAGACTTTTTTTCCGGCAACCGGCTCGCGGTACCGGAAAATATCCATCTGCTCGGCAGGCAGGCACTTCAGGAGGAGCTGAACGGCACCAGGATTCGCGGTCAGGCTAAAAAAGAGGCCTATCTCGCCGATTGGCCTCTTCCGGACATCGAACTTGACGAGTTCCTTGCTGCCATTGAAAATCTGATTCTTTCTTTTCGGGTCAAACTTGCCGAGAACCTGCGCAGCGAGGTCGGACACAGGCTTGACCTGCGTTGCGCCATGGGTTTTAACGACCTGATCCTGCGTCTGTCGCGTGCTTTGCAGGACGAGAGAGGTCAGCTGCTGAAAAAAATGCTGGGCGACCGGTTCTCGGTGGCGTTGATTGATGAATTTCAGGACACGGACAGCAGCCAGTGGCATATTTTTTCAACACTCTTCGGTGATTTAGAACATTTTCTCTATCTGATCGGTGATCCAAAACAGGCAATCTACAAATTTCGCGGGGCGGATATCCACTCTTATTTTCTCGCCAGGGAATCGGCGCACCGGCTCTTGACCCTGGAGAAAAACTATCGGTCCCATCCGCTTTTGGTACAGGAGGTGAACGCTCTCTTTAGTGGCAGGCTGAAACCCTTTCTGTTCGAAGAGTCGATCCTGGAATATAGATGCATTCAACCGGCAAAAGCAAGAGGCGAAATTGATTTGCTCGGTGCCGGCAGGTCACTGGCAGGTATGGTCTATTGTACTCTGCCCCCGGAACCGGAAGAAAAAAATGGCCGGTGGACTTCCGGCAAGGCGGCGGCCATGTTCCGCCTGTTTATCGTTGCGGAAATTGGCCGCCTGCTCGATCCTTCCGATCCCGTGGTACTGAAGACCAAAGGACAACGAACGCTTGCGCCCCATGATATCGCCATCCTGGTCCGCAGCAACCGGCAGGCGGAAGAATATCGGCAGGCGCTTGTCGATGCGGGAATCCAGGCGGTGGTGGGCAGCAGGACATCTGTTTTTGAGACTGAGGAGTGCCGGGAGATGCTGCTGCTCCTCCTGGCTGTTTCCGCCCCGGGGGAGGCGGACCGGTTGAAAACGGCATTGTCCATTTCCTGGTTCGGGTTCACCGGCTATGAGCTTCATGAACTCTGGCAGGACGAAGAAATGTTCAGCCGCTATCACAGCCGGTTTCTCCAGTATAATATATGCTGGCAAGAGCAGGGCTTTCTGGCCATGATGAGCAGACTTCTCCTTGACGAAGAGGTGCTGCCGACCCTGGCCAAAGGGAGAATGGCTGAACGGGCCATCGCCAATATTCAGCATCTTCTTGAGCTTGTGCAGGAACAGGAAAACTCCGAGAACCTGGGTGTCGGACAGATTCTCCAATGGCTGCGGAAGATGATGCAGGGTGATAGAAGCACGGAAAACGCAGAGCTGCTTCTGGAGAGCGATGAAGAAGCGGTGCGGATCGTCACCATGCACAGTGCCAAGGGTCTGGAATACCCTGTGGTCTTCTGTCCCTATCTCTGGTACAGCAGCGACCGGCTTAAGGGAGAAAAGTACCAGATAAGTTGTCATGATGACGACCATAGGCTGGTGATCGATCTCGGTTCCGAGCAGTTTACCGCGCGCAGGGAAAAAGCAGTCACTGAAGAGAAGGCAGAAGAGCTTCGGCTGCTCTATGTTGCCCTTACCCGGGCGAAACTTCGCTGCTATGTCGGCTGGGCTGATGTAAAACAATACAGCAGCGTCGGCGATTGCTTTCAGTCCGCCCTTGGCTATCTGCTTTTCCCTGATGGGCCGGTTGCTTCTCTGCAGCAGCATGAGATGTTTTCTGGTCTGGCCCGAAAAAGATCTGTGGAGCATCTGATTGTTGCCCTCGATGAATCGCAGGCTGAATGCCGGAGCACTCTTGACGAAGAGGAACTGCATCCGATGGTATCTTCCGGACGCTCATTGCAGACCGACTGGCAAATGTCGAGTTTCTCGGCAATGGCGGCACTCAGCGAGTATGACCATGAAGCTGACCCTGGAACGGCAAAAGCCCCCGGTGCGGTGGTCGGCCAGGCTGTGCCGGTTCCCGACCTGCCGGCCGGACCAAATTTTGGTAATGTCATCCACGACCTGCTTGAAGGTTTTCCTTTTTCGGCTATTGGCAACAGGGAACAAGAGGAAAGTCTGTCTGCGTTGCTCAGGCAGAAATGTACCCGCTACGGCGTTGAGACCGGGGCAGGGGATGTGATCCGGTTACTGGATCAGGTGGTGTCAACCCCCCTTGCAGCCGGCAGCTTCAGGCTGGCGGAGCTGAGCGAAACAAAGTGCCTGAAGGAAATGGGTTTTTATTTCCATCTCAGCCGCTTGACCACCGAGCGGATCAACAGTCTGCTGGCGGATGAAGAGGCGGTTGCCCCTCTGAGTCATAAGGTGATGCGTGGTTATCTGACCGGGTTTGTCGACCTTATCTGTCAACACGGAAACAAGTACTATATTCTCGACTATAAGACCAATTATCTCGGTGAGTTGATGAGCGATTACCAGTCTGACCGGCTGGTCGAGGCCATGCAGTCCCATAACTATGGTCTGCAGTATTGGATTTATACCCTAGTTTTACATCGGCATCTGCAAAATGTACTGCCCGGCTATCGCTATCATGACCATTTTGGTGGGGTAAGGTATCTCTTTGTCCGCGGTATGAATCGGGATTTTCCCGGTAGCGGAGTATACGCCACTACCCCTGACTACAATAAACTGCAGGAGCTGGACCGGCTCATCGGAGGAGAAGATGAGTGAGCAGGAGTATGCCCTTCTCGACACCCATTTTGCCGAATTTATGGCCCGGCGCTCACGCCTGTCCGATGGGGAAAAGGACCGTTTCTGCCGGCTGGTCCGCAATCTCACCGCCTCGCTTGCGGCAGGGCACAGCTGCCTGCCGGTTACAGAAACTGACGCAGGTTTCATGCAAAACATCCACCTGGTCTCAGATGGCGGGCAGACGCCGCTGGTGCTGCACAATCACCGGCTGTATCTTCACCGCTATTTTTACTATGAAGTGCGGCTTGCAAGACAGATCAGGGCTCTTGCAGCGGTTAGCTTTCCGGTGGTACGCGAGCAGGAGCTGCTTGACAGCTGCTTTCCAGCTGCAGGCCCCGAACCCGACCTGCAGAAAGAGGCGGCCAGGGTCGCCCAGGGCAAAGCACTGGCCATAATCTGCGGTGGCCCGGGCACCGGCAAGACGACTACGGTGGTCAAAATACTCGCTCTTCTTTTGATGTCGACGGAAAATAGCTTTGAGGTGGCGCTTGCCGCCCCAACCGGCAAGGCGGCAAAGAGGCTCAGCGAATCGGTTGGCAGCAGTCTTGAGCGACTGCAGCTCCCGGCTGATATCAGCGAGGCTCTGCCAGTTCAGGCCCAGACATTGCACCGATTGCTTGGCGTCAGGCGCAACTCCCCGCAGTTCAGGCATAATCGGCAAAACCCAATGGGCTGGGACGTTGTGGTGGTTGATGAGGCCTCGATGGTCGATCTGGCCATGATGAGTAAACTGGTCGATGCACTGAAACCCGGGGCAAGACTGTTGTTGCTCGGTGACAAAGACCAGCTTGCCTCGGTGGAATCCGGCGCGGTGCTGGGCGATTTTATCTCTAGTCTGCCAGGAAACACGGTTGCATTGAAAAAGAGTTATCGTTTTGATGCGAACATCAAACAGTTGGCCCGGTGCATTAATACCGGTGACAGTGCAGGGACCTGGACACTTTTAACGGACCCGCACAAAAAAAATATCACCATCCTGCAGGTGGAGTTGATTCACTATCTTGGTAAGAAATATCGGGAATTCATGGATAAGGTGTCGCGATACCCGAAAACAGGTATCGGGGAGATCTTCGCTGCCTTCAATCGTTTTCAGGTTCTTTGCGGAGTCCATTACGGTAATCTGGGCGTCGAAGGGATCAACCGCAGGATTGAAACGTTCTTTGCCAGACGGGGTCTCGATTGCCGCCCGGACAGCTGGTATCCCGGCAGACCAGTGCTGATAACCAGAAATGATTATGCCCTTGGTCTTTTTAACGGCGATATCGGAATTTGTCTTCCGGACCTCGAGAATGGCGGTGCGAAGGTCTGGTTCGAGCAAGCCGACGGCAGGCCCAGGGGCTACTCACCTTATCGTCTGCCACGTTGTGAAACAGTTTTTGCCATGACCATCCACAAAAGTCAGGGGTCGGAATTTGACGAGGTAGTTGTTGTCCTGCCCGAGGAAGATAATCGAATTCTTAGCCGCGAGCTGATCTATACAGCCGTGACCCGCGCTAAAGAATCGGTAAGACTTGTCGCCGAAAAACAGATTTTTCAGCAGGCTCTGGCAAGAAAAGTCGAGCGATTCAGCGGCCTGGCCGATCTGCTGCAAAATCAATCCGGGGAGAACCGTTAATCGCTTTCTCCATTCGGACAGCCATCTTTTTTTTTACCAACCAACCCCTTCCCCCTCTCACCGGTTTAAATGCCGACATCGGGTCGACATCCCCAGAAATACAGGGGACATAGCCCGTTGTCCACTGACAGAATATCTCTCGTTTCATACAGTAATAGGCAAGAGGCAAGGGTAGTCCTTACCAACATCAACCAATGAGGTGCAATATGAAAACGAGAGAAAATACATTGTCGATCAAATCCAATCAGGTAATGAACAGGACAAGAGAGCAAAAAGGACTGACTATCCTTTTACTGGCTTCGCTGCTGATGATTTTTCTGATGCCCTTCAATGCCATGGCGTCAAGGGAACGGTTCGTGCTTAATTTTAATGACAGCCAGATTCAAAGCTATCAGGGCAGGCCGGCAACTCTCTTTCTACGACAGAGTCTTAAGCAGCAGTATCCAAAGGCAGAGATTTCCAACATGGATCTGCTCAAGGTCGTGGTGGTTGCCAAGTCGCATATTGGGAAGGGAAATGCTCAGCTTCGTGTTGGTAACCGGGTGACGCCAACTAAGATTGTTGAAGGACATCCCTGGACTTTCTATGACGAGCGCCGGTACTCTTTTGATCGAGTCAATTTTGTCAATCCGGCATACAACAGCTACGGACCGTGGCAGGTCAATCTGACTGGGAACTTTGTGGTCAGAAAGGTTGTGGTGGAAGTGGAAGACCACTCATGGTCGCGGCATCATATGGGATTCAATGACCGTAGATAGGAATCTAAAAATCTTGATGAGAAATGCTGCCAGGTAGATCCTGACATCCCACAGGGGGGTACTCTCTCTAGTCCCCCTATGCATTGAGGAGACTCTGTTCAGTGCCCTCTTGAGGGGTGTAAGTACCTTGGTGGTACCTCTAAAAAAGCAATGTGAAACGAATCTCCGAGTTTCTCGTAATTTTTGATAGATTTTCTGGAAGAAGGTACTAATCTGGTAATCATCCGATCCAGGTTGTGGACTGCGGATGGTATAGAATAGATGGTTATCGGACAGGATCATTTTGAAGGCATTGAAAAAACACTGTAATATGACAAAGTACAAGGGCTTGTTCATTGTCGACCTGGATGGCACCTTGCTGACCTCAAGGCGGCAGCTTGCCCGGGAAGACCTGAAGGCTCTTTGCCGGCTGCGGGAGATGAATTATCTCATAGCCATTGCCACCGGCAGATCAAATTATTCCTTTACACAGCTCATCTCCAACCTTGGCTACAGCAAAGCCGGGGAGCGGCTGCCGGTTGACTACGTGATATTTTCAACCGGGGCGGGCATTATGGATTTCCCCGGCTACACCATCCTGAACAGCAGTACTCTCAATTTACCGGATATCCGCTGCACCATCGAATATCTGGATGCATCCGGTCTTGACTATATGATTCACAGAGCTGTTCCGGATACCCGCCATTTTCTCTACAGAACAACTGGCGGCGACAATCCTGATTTTCATCGGCGGTTGGAAATGTACGCCGACTTCGCTACGCCACTCTCCCCGGAAAATTTGAACAATTTTGGTGGAGCCACCGAAGTGCTCTGTATCGTTCCCGATCCGGGAGGACATGAGGTGGCAAACAGTATCGCCGACACCCTCAAACAGTGCAGTGTCATCAAAGCCACCTCGCCACTCGACGGGAAGTCTATCTGGATTGAGGTCTTCGCTCAGACCGTTTCCAAGAGTCAGGCTGCCCAATGGCTTGCCGACGCCGTCGGGCTGTCCAGGCACAGGATCTGTGCTGTCGGCAACGATTACAATGACCTTGACCTTCTTCACTGGGCTGGACAGAGCTTTCTGGTAACCAATGGGCCACCCTCCCTGAAAGGCATGTTTCAGACTGTTGCCTCAAACGATAATGGCGGCGTAAGCGAAGCGGTAAATCGCTGGCTGACGACTGGCAAGAACAGCTGATACGTATTAATGCCGGCAGAGATGCGGTTTCTCTTTTCACCCATTTGACACCGTAGTCTTATCACCTCGATTTTTGGGAATATTTGCTTGATTTTTAAGCTGTCCGTATTAGAGTAATCCTGCTGCCAGGCAGTATGACAGTCTTCTGCATATCTCTCGAAAAAGCATCATATATCAGTTCCTTTCAGTTTTCCCGAACACAGAGAAATTGGCAATCCTGCCACCTATTCTTGTCATCTTGGCTTTACAACCCGGAAAGGAGGAGAGTATGGCGAAAAAAAAGATTTCCAGTGTTAAAGTTGCCGGCGAAAAGAGGATTCTCAATGCTCGAAAGGATACCCCTGATATTCGGGACCGAATGTATGAACCCGCTCTCCTTCAATTAAAACCGGAAATAGATAACCGCGGCGGCACCGAGATATTAAATCAGGGCCAGGAGGGGGCCTGCACCGGTTTTGGTCTGGCGGCGGTAATCAATATCCTGAATGTCAAAAAAAGAGATTATCAGTTTAAGGCCAGCCCGCGGATGCTCTATGAAATGGCCAAAAAGCATGACGAATGGCCGGGGGAGGATTATGCCGGTTCCAGTTGCCGCGGGGCGATACGCGGCTGGAAAAACATGGGGGTCTGCAGTGAAAAGGATTGGCGGTATACGGCGGATGATCCCGGGGAGTTGACCATTGAACGGGCCAAGGCCGCGCGGACCTGCACCGTGGGTGCCTACTATCGTCTAAGGCCCGAGATTAACGATTACCATGCGGCGATGAACGAAGTCGGTGCCATCTACGTGTCCGCTGATGTGCACTCGGGCTGGTTTGCCCCGAAGGCGGCCGGTAAAAATGACCTGGCCGTCATCGCGCCGTCGAGCACCATCGAGGGCGGTCACGCGTTCGCCATTGTCGGCTACAACAGTCAGGGTTTTATTGTCCAGAATTCCTGGGGACCGGGCTGGGGATCAAAAGGGTATGCCATTTGGATGTACGAGGACTGGCTGCAGAATATCAATGATGGTTGGGTTTTCCGGCTGGCAATCCCGACTCCGAGTATCTTCGGGCTCTCGGCACGCTCGCAGGTGACCTCCGATGCCGACTCGGGCAAAGCAGCACCCAAAAGATTGGAAATCGCAGGTCATTTTGTTCATTTCGATGATGGTTCTTTTAAAGAACGGGGTGATTATTGGAGTACGCCGGATGATATCCTGAAAACTGCCGAGCTGATCAAGAAATCGGTGACCACGAAGACGTACGACCATCTGCTGATCTATGCCCATGGCGGGCTGAACGAACCTTCTGCCTCAGCCAAACGAATCCGGGCATTAAAAGAAGGCTTTAAGCGAAACGGTATCTATCCCTTTCATATCATGTACGACACCGGCCTGGTGGAAGAATTAAAAGACGCGGTTCTGCGCGCCTTCAGCGGCAAAAGAACCGAGGGATTCTTCCGCGACCTGAAGGACAATATAATCGAGCAGAGCGATCTGCTCATCGAGGATTTCGTCCGTAAACCGGTAACCCCGATTTGGGAAGAGATGAAAAACGATGCATATCTTCCATTTGCGCCGAAAAAGGGTGGAAAGGTAAGCGATGGCCTCTTTGTCATCAAAGCCTTTGCCGAGGCCCTCGAGGACACCCATTTAAAAATCCATCTGGCTGGGCACAGTACCGGAGCAGTGCTACTCGGAAATCTTCTTGACGCCCTCGACATCCTCGATATCCCGGAGCTGATCGAGAGTTGCAGCCTGATGGCACCAGCCTGTACAATCGACTTCTATAAACAGCATTACGAACCACGACTTGGAACGCAAAGCAGCGGCAAAAGCAAAGTCAGATTACCTGCCCTGTCTATCTACAACCTGTCGGAAAAACTCGAACTCGACGATAATGTAGCTCTTGTGTACCGTAAATCGTTGCTGTATCTGGTATCGCGTGCTCTTGAACGAAAAATCGACAAACCGATTCTCGGTATGCAGCGTTTTTCGAAGAAACTGACCAAGCGTCCAGGGCTGTCGATTCAATACTCGGACGGCAGCAAAGGGGCAACCACCAGCACCTCCCATGGAGGCTTCGATAACGATGTCAAAACAATGAATTCGATTATGACCCAGATTTTAAAGAAAGCGCCCAAAAAGCCATTTGCCAGGGAGGAAATGAAAGGATACTGATATTCGGTCAAAAACAGTCGAAGGGCAGCTCTATAAACCTGAGCCGTCTATAGCCGTATTACCGCACAAGGTACGGCTTTAGGCGGCCGGTAATGTTTTGGTACTATCTGCCGGCGAAATTCGGAGGGGGAACTCATGAAACTTACCAAACTGCTTTCAATTACCGGGCCGACACCGATCGAAAGAATATCTGAAGATCAGCTGAAAGAATTACAGCGAGCCTTGAGCCTTCTTGGCTATCCGGTCGGCGATATCGATGGCCTGATCGGCACGAAGACCCGTAACGCGTGGTCCGAATTTAAAACTGATGCATACCCGGGGAACCCGTTGCTCATCGGTCAGGAATCAATAGAAACACTTCAGGGGAAGATCAATGATATCTGGGGTAGGGAAGAGTATGATTTTTCGAGCAAAGAAGGAACGATAGACGCGATTAAGTGGCAGTGTCAAGCCATGGGTATCGGACTGAGTACGCAACTTTCCTACGTTCTGGCCACCACCCAATGGGAGACCAATCAGACATTCAAACCTGTCCGCGAAGCTTATTGGCTGGATGAGAATTACCGCAAGAGACATTTTGCCTATTACCCCTTCTACGGTCGAGGTTTTGTGCAGCTCACCTGGGAAAAGAACTACAAGAAATACTCTGAGATCCTTGGGGTCGATATGATCACCGAACCCGACATCGCAATGCAGCCGAAGGTTGCGCTGTTTGTCCTGGTTCATGGCTTTAAGACCGGCACCTTCACCGGTCGAAAGATTACCGATTATATCGACGCAACCAAAACTGATTTTGTTCTGGCCAGACGATGTATCAACGGTAACGACAAGGCCCATGCCATTGCCGATATTGCCAAGAAGTTTCTAGCCGGTCTTTAATTCGGCAAATAACCATAACAATAATTTCTCGAAAGCAATTTCGAATATTTTATACATGCAGAGTTGTATGATAATCTTAGGAAAAGAATTAGCGAGTTTGGTGATTACTAAGACGGTTCTTGATTGCCGAACATCCGTCTAAATAGTCCAAACATTTAAGTAGTTAATATTGTATAACATTTCTGTTGTGCAAATGTACGCCAATTGACGTACTTCTTAATAACCATTATAGAAATCATATTGTAGAGCAATGCGTTGGTAAGGAAGCATGAATTATTTTCCTGGCAAGCAGAATTACAAAGAAGAAGTGTATAATCTATGGTCGATTAACAGCTATATTATAATTATCGGATGGAACGGAATTGATTATTTCCCCCGACCTTCGATAATTTGATTCACAATACCGAAAAATGAAAATTCACGCTTCAGGCATAATGTAGAAATTTCGAAATTTGGCTTGTTCTACAGGATTGTTACCAACAAAGAACCTTTTCCTTCAAACCTTTAAACCTCAAAAAATGATGAAATACTTAATCGCAATGTCACTGGTCGTTAGTTTATTAATCGGATGCTCAACTGTTACGACGAAACAGCCAATTGGAACAGAACCTTATTCTCCCTCCAAACAAGAATGGGAAGGAACCTGGTTGAGTGATGATGAGATAATTATAATTATGGTGATAGATGAAAAGAAAGGAATAATAAAATTGGCGTGGATAGAAGACAAGGACCCTGATTTCAAATTAGAAACGGTGACTTGTAAATTAATGAAAAGTCAAAATGGAATGTACATCAACGCATTAAATATACCTGGTGAAGATTTCGGCGGTTATTATATTTGGGGCAAAATTCAGATCAAAAATGATAAAATTATCATTTGGCCACCTTTGTTTGAGGCTTTTAAGTCAGCCTATGAAGAGAATAAAGTAAAAGCCTTGGTTGAAAAAAGACAAAATCAAAAAACCGGCTTACTGGAAATCTCAGATATCAAATTGACAGATGAACCAAGCAAAATTTTATTAGTAATTGAAAACAATAACAAATACTTCGACTGGGAAAATCCTATCGTTCTGGTGAGACTGATAGAGAAATAAGACGTACTTCTGTGCAGGATTAATCTAGGCTATGTCCTGAAATGCTGATCAATCAGTGTTGGGTACATGAGCCAATCCTTGTGCCAATCAAATACTCCCTGACACCTATGCCCCCGGCAGTAAGTCGAGGCTTTCATTACTTAGGAGAGAACGATGCCTGGTATTTACCGATTCCGAGAATGTTTCAGCTATCTGAGGCAGATAAACAGTGCAATGAAAAGCATCATAGGTGCTGTTTGTGGTTGGCGTGACATCTTGGCAGCGATCTTTTTTTCACTTGGGCTGGCAACAACAGCTCTAGCCGGCGAGAAACTTCTTGACCTTACGGATCTGGAATACCTTGGTGCTTTTCGAGTACCGCAAGGAGATTACGGCTCACCCCAGTATAGTGGTTTCAATTTTGGCGGAACCGCTCTGACCTACAACCCGTATCACAATTCCTTGTTTCTCACCGGCCATTCGCATCACCAGTTGGTTGCAGAAGTCTCTATCCCACCACTCGTCAACAGCACTGTTATCGATGAGCTGAATACCGCCTCGGTATTGCAATCATTTGCCGATCCCACAGAAGGCAATAGAACCCATCTCGGTACAGGTGGTGACGAGGCCAATACCAGTGGTGTGCCTCTTGGCGGATTTCTGGTCTGGAAAGATAAACTGATTGGCACTGCTTACGGATACTATGATGCAGGCAGTGAAGTCAAATTGTCTCATTTTATTAGCGGCCTGGATTTGTCGGTGGTCGGTGATTTTAAAGGGATGTATCAGGTCGGCGAGGCGCCCGTGACCAGGAATCCTGCCTTTGTCGACGGCTATATGGCCAAGATACCTGCTCCTTGGCAGTCCCTTTTCGGTGGACCGGTGCTGACCGGAAACTGCTGTCTCTCCATCATCGGTCGAACCTCGCTTGGTCCGGCTGCCTCGGTTTTTGATCCTGACAAGCTGGGGGTTGAAACTCCAGTGGCAGCAAGTCCGGTAGTCGGTTATCCGATTGATCACCCGACTTTGGGAACCTACGGTGATACCGATCCCAATGTATTGTTTAACGGTTCCATGGCCATACATGGCATGGTTTTTCCGGAGGGCAGTCGGAGCCTCCTCTTTTTCGGCAGGCGCGGGCTGGGGGGATTCTGTTACGGCGAGGGGGTGTCCGATCAGTCATTACACAATACCCATTGTGATCCCTCCTATCCGGAGGTGCTCTGTTGTTATGACCCCGTCAATCAATCGAAAGGCGGTCATTCCTATCCTTATGCCTATTTAATGCTCGCCTATGATGCTCAAGATTTGCTGACAGTGAAAAACGGTGCCAAAGCAATGTGGGAAATTGTGCCATATGGGGCATGGGAACTAACGCTTCCTTTTGCTAACGACAATCCGGATATTATCGGCGCCGCCTACGATCCTGCTAGCCAGATAATCTATCTTTCACAAGATGGGGGTGATAGGCCGGGGTGTTGCGGTTACCTGCCTGTGATCCACGCTTTACATCTGAAAATTGGCAATAGTAATGCTCCGCTTTCCTTGCCAGGTATCCTTTTTCTTTTGCAGAGCGGAGAACAAGAGTAATAATGAATCGTTCTTTGGAGAGCAGTAAAGAAAATCAGTCATGGTTCCCAGGAGTTCAATATCTATTTCGAGAATTTTGTGAAACTAAAAGCGACTTCTTACCTGGTAAAATTAAGCACGCTGGTCCTGTTTTCGGCTACCTGTCTGCTGTCCCAATGCATGTCGGCATCGGTGACCGCACCGACATTCCCAATCGGCTGGAATGGTTCCGCAGTAACGATACTGCCACCTATACGGCCGCGCTCTATGCCGAGAGTGGCATACACTCCTCATATACCCGCAGTCTTGAAGACCCCGGCGGCGAGAATGAAATCATCATGTTCAAGTCCTGCTTCCCCAATTCAGCTCTGCAGGGCAATCCCAATGATCCCCCCTCCCCAGACGGCTGGCTGACTGTCGGTCATGCCAAGGAGCAGTGTCCTCGCCAATAGAATCAGAGAAATGGCCAAATTGAAAGGGGGAGAAAAAAAGTATGGAGGTAAAATGTGCCTGCATAGTGGCAAAAAATGACAGGTTGGTATCGCATAGTCACGTTGAAGCATTTAGGCGCTTAGCTCCATTAATTGAAGTTGTTGAAATATCAGGGCCACATTTTATTTTGCAGACAAACCCGAACGAATGTGCCCAGGTGCTAAAAAAAATTCTCGCCTTATAAACGGATAACATCAGCGATGTGATCGGTTGGCGAGACACAATTTGAGCCGATTGTTGAACAGGCCCCGCTATACAAACAGGAAAAAACTTTCAATCGCTACCACCAGAACTCAGTAAAAATATAAATCTCACAGGGGGATCAGCTGGGCTGAACATTTCCCTCAGTTCCGGCCTTGAATCTAAAGAAAAAGGGCCAAAGATGTTATTAAACCGACAAGTTGCGCCTTGCTTCCGGTCGTGTAATGAGCTTTCCTCAACGGGTGTATTACATGAAGAATTCTTTTGGCAGTAAAAGATTGACTGTTTGCCCTGCAGGCATCTTTTGCCTGTTGACGGTTGTTGTCGGCATGGGGGTATTAGGAGCGTCGACTGCTTCGGCAGCACAAGATCCGATCATGAAAACACTCGAGTTTCTTAAAGTGTCCGGCAGCAAAATTGTTACCTCCTCGGGCGAGCCCATTTATCTGAGAGGGTTCCAGGGTGTCGAGTTCTATTCCGTCGATACCGAATGGTACATGCAGGCCATTGAACGAGGGGAAAAGACGGCCCGTCTCGACGCATATGCCGTAGATCTGCATCGATATACACTCACCGATTTTGATTTGGACGAATTTCAAGATTTGGGCGCCAATTGTGTCCGGGTCTGGTTTCAGCTCCACGAGATCGAAAAGAAACCGTATCTGTACAGCGAGACATCCCTTACCTTACTCGAGAAAACCATCAACGACTTTGGCAGGCAGGGAATATATGTCATTCTCGTACTTGGGGGGACCGGACAGAATCCTTTTGTTGACTCGGAACCTTATCTGAAACGGGGACTTGGCCTGTGGAATCGGGATAATCAGATATGGGAACGAACAGTCGCCCTCTGGGGTACACTCGCCAAGCGGTTAAAGAACAACCCTGCTGTTGCCGGATATGATTTGATCAACGAACCACAGGCTGCGGACAGGCAAACCCTGCATGCCTATTATCAGGATGTCATTCAGGCCATTCGCGCCGAGGACAAGAAACACATACTGTTCCTTGAGACGGATGTCAGCAAGGCTGTGCAGCATCAGATCGGTGGCTTTTATGATGATGAGAACCTGGCTGTCAGCTTTCACTACTACTATCCGGCGAAATTCACCCTGCTCCATGATCCCGATCCGAACCTGAGCTATCCGGGTAACTACCAGCTCTGCCTCCCCGGGAAAGGAAAAAAGGATTGCCACTTGACCAGATGGACAAGGGACACTCTGGCAACCCTTTTCAACATCGCCCTCCGTCTGCCGGAACTTGCCGGCAGGCCGGTATTCGTTGGTGAATTCGGGGCCGACGGTTCGCGCGACCAGCTGGGCGGCAGGCGATGGGTCGCCGATGTACTGGGCCTCATGAATGAGCGGGGCCTGCATTATACCCTGCATCGCTACAAGCATCGTGTCTTCAAGGGATATTGGATTATCAAGCCTGAGGTCGCAAAACGTATGAGCAAGGTTCGACAGGGTTTGCGGTCGGGCCGTATCCGTTATGAAGACCTGACCGACGAGCAAAAGCGTCTTCTGACCACCGAGGTCGGCTACCAGCGGCGGGAAGGCATGGCCGACCTGTTGCGGCGTGGTTTTGCCGGGCAGCTGTAGAATGCCACAAAAAAGCCAATTACATGCTGCCCCCACCGCAAGCCACAACGAACTGGAAAGGCCAACCAAGCCTTCCACGGGAAAAATTTTAGTGCAGCGAAGCAATAACCGATTTACGTTGATGTTAGGTTTGCCGGACCCCGTTGGGAAAATTGTCTTGTTGAGGATAAGATGAGAATTCTCTTGATACTCTGTCTCCTTGTTCTGATTAGCAGTTGCAGAAAGCTACCTGTTGGCAATGACTCAAATGCAGTGGTGCTGGAATATGAAGATTTTGGCCCGCAAGTAATTGCTTATCAGCTTCTTGGAATGTATTGGTGGCAATGGGACAATCACGGTGACTCAAGACCAACCGAATATGATATTCATGTCGTTGTCTATAAAAATATTAATTTGCATGAGATATCGGAAAGATATCCTGTGAATCAAAATTTAAAACAAGACTATCGATATATAAAATATAATGATGCTCTTGAGTATCTTTATGCCAGAATCAACGAAGACATTGAACCCGCAGTGACAGAGCGTCTTAAAAGAACTTTGAGCACTATCCAGAAAAAGCTCGGAGACCAACAATAAGGGACATCCATGATAAATATTGTCAAGGTCAGGGCCGACGACAGGGCCGGACAGGGAAGGGGGGCTAAAAAGGGGAGCAGGTCCGCTTTTGACCTTTGAGGACTATTGTCTTGATAATGTCGAGTTCGCTCCTCAGTTGTCCGTCTCTTTCACAACGGAAATTCACTATCCGCCCCACAATGCTTTATGGTACTGTGGCAACTGATTCCGAATTCTCGGCAACTTTCCAAATCCGGTATGATTTACTGATGAAGCAGTACGACCGGGAATTATAATTGTCGCTGATCAAATACCTATCAAACAATGTTTAGCTGGTTGACCAAAAGACGTCGAAGGAAGCTTACTCAGGCACCTTTCCCTGATTCATGGGAGGATATTCTCCAGCGAAATGTCGGGCACTACAGCACACTGGGCGATGACGACTGTTCTCACCTTAAGGCTCTGATCCAAGTATTCATATTTGAAAAACACTGGGAAGGCGCAGGAGGGTTGCAACTCACCGATGAGATTCGAGTGACAATTTCTGCTCAAGCCTGCCTCCTTCTGCTTGGTCTACAGCACAATTACTATCAAAATGTTGAATCCATCATTGTCTACCCCTCTACTGTAGTTCCACCGCGACGTAAACCAAGCTTTTTTGATAATACAATAGCACCAGCTGAGCCTGTGCCGCCCATTCTCGGACAAGCCTTCCTGCGTGGACCGGTCATTATTATCTGGGATGCCGCTCTCAGCAGTGGGCGCCATCCAGAATCCGGTCACAATGTCATTTACCATGAATTTGCCCATAAACTTGACATGCTTGACCAAGCCGCCAATGGCACGCCTCCTCTGCGCAATCGAGAGGAATACCGTGACTGGGCTCAGACATGTTCACGTGAATATCTACGACTTAAACAGGACATCCTGAAAGGCAGGAAATCTTTCCTTAATGCTTACGCTGGTACTAATGAAGCTGAATTTTTCGCCGTTGCCACAGAACAATTCTTTGACCAACCTCGATTGATGATTGATCATGCCCCTGATCTGTATCGCGTTTTGAAAGAATATTACCGGCAGGATCCTGCTGTACGATCATCCAGGGAAAGGGGTCAGAAAGGGATCACCCATTAAAAGGCCACTTTGGGGAGAGCATATCGTAAAGGGGACTCTGCACAGAAATTATATAATTATGAGGTACCAGTCCTTGGTGTGTTTTTTAAGAAGGAGTTGTGACAATGAAATCAGATCTTCTCGGTGATCTCTTTGTAAAGCTGATTGCCTTGTCGTTTGGACTTATTTTGCTGCTCCCTTCAGCCTATAAATTGTATTCTTACGTTGTCTTTCGCTCCCATGCAGCGGCTGTCTACGGATATGTTGAAAAAGCAATGGGGGATGGAATAATAGGAGGCCGGCCTTTCATTGACTACCAGGACACTCAGGGGAAAGTGCACAGCTTTAGAAGCAAAGCAAAAACGAACTGGTTATTTACACCGAAAAAGGGAGATAAAATAAAAGTATTATTTTTACGGAATGATCCCCAAAAGGCGATCGTTGACAGCGTATTCTATTATATTTTATTTCCTTTGGTTTTCTGCGCTATGGGAGCGGTGTTTCTTTTTTATGTGTTCCAAAATAGTTGGCGTCAACTCAAGGCTCATCGACGTAATGCCAAGTGAATTCCATTTTGATCCCTGGACAACATTGAAGCAGTCTATCCCCCTTTTTATCAGCGCAGTTGAATGAAAATCTGGGTTGATGCTATTGCTGAGGCGGCGGGTATTATTAAATGGACCCTTTATCAGCATCTTGGCAGCAAGGAGGAGTTGAGGCGGTATTGGAATGCCAGCACCAGATGGCGCTCGAACGTATTCGGCAATGGGCCGGCCAGATGTCAGGAAAGCCTGAGCGGATGGTGACGGCGCTTTTTGAGAAATTCGCTCAATGGGCTGCTGGATCAGAATGGACGGGATCGGGCTTTATTCGGGCGGCTGTTGAATTTGTCGACCTTCACGGGCATCCCGCCAGAAAGGCAGCATGTCGAAACAGGAAAAGGGTTGAAAAGCATCTGGTAGAAAAATTTACCGAACAGGGCCTGGATGGTGCTACGCAGTCAGCGAGAGGTCAATCCCTCGTCTTGATTCATGGGAATTTGGACTATATTGATGCTGAACGCCATGCTGCCTTGGTCCAAAAATATCAACCAACACCGACGGAGAATGTATCTCCGACCATTGACTCAATAAAAGATATTCACAGGCAATTGTAAACTCATAAAGAACTGGTCAACCTGAGCTTTTTCTTGAAAGGGCGTTGAACGCACCTCATCTGATACATCAGGTCATTAGATGCTTCTAAAGTTTGGGAGCACAGTAGCCCTAAGGCAGGTGTGTTGTTAAACTCATGAAAGATGTTCTTTGGTAATCTTTACTATGCAGTTGCTCCATTTCTGTACAATTCTATTTATATAGTCGAACCTACCTTGTCTGGAAACATGTCAAATTGCAGTTTTTCTTCAATTCTTAACCTTGCCCCTAGGCAGCTTTACCGCAGATTATCTATCTATAGATCGGTCGGAGATTTATCCCTGCATCGGTGCAGACACCCTGGCCGTGTGTAGGATAATTATTGTTCCTCCTTCTTACATTGCAACCTTTGTTAACAAAACAGAGGAACTGCAATGCCTTGGAGCGAGAAAGCACAGGTTTGTAAGCAGAGAAAACCTCGTAAGTTCCCACTGTGGCACCTTATAAATGAGCATTTTAACGAGTTCGAAGAACGCTATGAAGAGCTATTCTCCAAGGGATATGGTTTTTATCGGCCGATAATTCCTCATGTAGTCAGGAAATTTCTGGAATGTGGGGATCTGCATCAGGGCTTCGGAGTCTCCCTTAGGTCGCTTACCTGCGCGCATTCGGTGTGCGGATTGCCATCACGAATATCTCCTGGCATTTAGTTGTCGCGGAAGATGGTTCCCGGAGTCTCGTTCCTCGCTTACCTTCACTCGTGCCATGCGAAGAAAGTAATTCAATTCGCTGCCCATCTTCAGGACAACGTATTGTACCCCGTACCGCACCGGCAGTACGTCTTCAGCATCATCCCCAAGATTATCCGTCGGTATTTCCTCTATGATTGCAATTTGCTTGGCAAGCTGGCTAAATGCGCGACAATAAGTCTCACAAACTTTTTCCAAACAGCACTCAACATAAAGTAAGGGATACCCGGAATTGCCCTACCAATCCAGAGCTTCACCGCGAAAAGCACACTGTTGGTGACTACAGCCGATGGCATCTGTACCTACATGCCCTGGTGGCCGATGGGCTTTTTGCCGAAAGCGGCTAATTTTATGTGATGCCTAAAGTGGACCTGAGGCCTCTGGCAGAAATGTTTAGTAAAACAGAGATCTGTTGATCTCGTAGTTGCACTTATCCCCGGGGGCTCGGGCCTCCGTGTTGAAGATGCTGCAAAAGGAGGGGAGAATCGACGATGCGTTTATCAAGATGATCATGGCCTGGAGGCATAACTCAGGATTTTAGTACCTTAGAAATTCATTTGTTTTCTAAATGAATTTCGTGAAGGTACTTATCCCGACGTATTTGCGGGGCAGCGTCCATAATGAGGTGTGCATTAAGCCGGGAGATACCAAAGGGGTCGAAAATCTGTCGCAGATAAGCGACCAGCGGGAGACTTCGATACATCATCCGCAACACCTTATCGCTCGCCAAGTTGAGCTATGTCGAAAGCACCGGAACAGTCATCTATCGTTCGAGGTAAGCGTAGACTCCGAGATGAGTCATGGGTGGTAATAAAAAAACTTCCAGACCTTCAATACGCTTGAGTTTATTGCGGCGATAACATCCCATATTCCTGATCGTTATGATCAAATGGCCAGGTATTGGGTTGGTATTCGAACCGAATGCTTGGAGACAGACGAAAGGCCGAGCAAGAGGCACAAAAAAGTGTTGAAAAAGAAGTTGCAGAAAACGATGTAATTGTCGTGAGCGGTTTCAAGACAAAAAAGGTGCCGCCACTGATGTGGCGTGAGTGTATAAAGAAAACCTGGGAGGTTGACCCACTGCTTTGTAAGCACTGCGGTGGGATGATGAAGATCATCAGCTTCATCTATGAGTGGAAAGTCATCAGGAAGATCTTGGTTTATCTCGGTTTATACAAAGAAGATAAATCGAAGTGGAATAGAGTACCACCTGCTTTCCAGGATTTTGTCGAAAGAATTATCGAGCAGTATGATGATGGCTGGCCCGACTATGAGGAGCCTTTTGTTGATGTGCAAATGTTATAATTGCATATGCTAGAGACGTTTTGCCGCAAGAACACATGAGGTAAACATCAAAATATCAATCAGTTGAATGGCCGTCATTGATGATTTGTGATAATGATATAGCTTGGTAAAGCCAGCGTGATTTTTTTGTGGATGGAAAATACAGGATACCTGCCAGGAGCATAACAGGTGAATGGGAAAAATCTTGCAAGATCAAATTCAAAAGGATAATTTTCTGGCTGTGAATGGAGCGGCTTCAATCAGGAAACCGATTTTTTAGGGATACCTTAGAAAGCAACTTCTTATCACCCACCTCACCGAACTCGTATGGATGTCTCTATGATGGCTTCGCATCGGGTGCTGCAGTAAAACTCCGATGATTCATGGAAGTGGTAATAAAACCATTTCTACTATGGAAGGAGGAGCACAATGAACGAAAACATCCTTTCAATCACAAGCAGCCAAACACGCCGAACGGCGCTCCTATCCCTACCTGGAATCAACTCTCTTCTTTTTTTCTGCTGTATTCTGCTGGTGCTTCTTCTAAAAACCAATGCCTGGGCAGAATTTTGCTGTACTCGAAACGTCATTCCTCTGCCTATCAAAATGCCTCCTGAACAGGAAGCGGACTGCGGTGGATATATCGGCGCCGTGATTTTACCCACCGTGCGTGAAGCTGACATTTTCAGCTGTCCCATCAAATATTCTCAAGCCAGCTATGAAACGAGGGACTTCCTCTATTGGATGGTGGATGAGTTTGGCAGCATTGCTGGAGCCCCTTTTGACCCTGAGCACCAGAAAGCCGTAAAAGAGTACCTGACTGAAGATTATGCCTGGAAGGGGGTGTTGACCCTCAACAAAATCGATAAGCAGGTCGAGGGCTATTGGGAGGAGGGCTATATGCCTGGTGAGCGGAATTATATTCCCGGCTATATAATTGGGGATTGGACAATTGAGTTGGCCCTGGTGAACATTCATTTCAACGAGGTAGTGGAAAAAGGAGAGGTCAGTTTTTCCGGAACCTGTTCCACTGATGGACCCGAATATGTAAGGGATCTGATCAGAGCATATTTTAATCCCATCACCCGGACCATTTATGAATACGAACAGGTGCCCACCACCGCCATTTTGCAATTTGAAAAAGAGCCGCTCGAGGCAGGAGAAGAGACCACTGTCACCATCAAGCTGATGGATGACTGGGGGCGCAACCCCAAGAGTTGGCAACGCATCATGGTGACAACCAAGGAAGGGGATATAATCAACGGAGTCAACTGCAGGGAGGGAGAGAAGGCTTGGGCCTTTAAGGCAGGGGATGGCAAGGTGAAGGTGAAATATCGGCCGCCTGAAGACTGCGAAGATAAAACAGAAACATTCAAAGTCTATAATGCCTGCACCTGGGGCCAGGAATGGATGCGGCCCATGCGCGTTATTAAAGAAAGAGACGTGATCGCAGAGCGGGAGGTTGAAATCGTCGACCTTCAACCCTCGTCGTGCACGCTGAAGCCGGACAAGAAGGAGTTGAACGGCAATGAAGATATGACCATCAGGTTGTCGAACTTTATCGAACCCAATGGGCTGGAACTACGACCTGAAGAAAAAATTATGGTGAAAGTTGAGGAGGGCCAGATCCTCAATGGTACAGCACACGGGGAATACAAGGTGTTTACCCTCGGTGACGGGAAGGTTGATGTTGAGTATCACGCTCCGGATTTATGCGGCGTGGAAAAAGACCAGTTCAGCGTCTATAACGTCTGCGAAAATAAAGAAGAAGGGACCCTGGAACCAGATGAAAAGATTGCCTCCCTACCCATCCGCATAAAAAAGGTGGCTTGCGATGTAAGCGTACATATCAAAGCCAGTTTTCAGTGGAAGGATAATTCTAGCAACAATTACGTTGAAGGCATTGCCACGATGAATGTTCGCGGTGGTATGAAATTCGACCAGCGTTATCAAACTCCCATGGTCAAACGGTATATTCCGGGTAATCTGCAGGTTGGCTGGAGTTTTCAAGAGACCTTGAAAGATCTCGATGGTGATCCAGATTGTCCAGAGCTGGTCCAGGAATTGAGCGGCGGCGGGTCTGCGGCAATTCCAGATCCTGCCTTTAAGGATGTCGGCTTTTTGGAAATACGTAAATTTGGAGAGATTCTCAAGGAGCAGGAAATTGCCGGCTTTATACCCCAGGAAGCCAAGGAGCAGTTGGCAGACCAGTTTATGCTGGTTCTGCCTGCAGCTAAACAGCACTTGCGGGGAAGAGTATGGGCATCTTCGTCATGCGGTGAGGATAGCTGCCCCTGTAAGCAATACAACGAACTTGATAGGGAGATCGGGGTGGGAAGCATAGCGATACGAGGCAAAATCGAATCGGAAGGGTCCATAACAGGGATGCAATATTGGGTGGGCCAAGGCAGCACCATGCGCACCCTTGGCTTCCAGGTCAATGAAATTGGCAAGGAAGTCGAATTTCAACCACCTGTACTCAAAGTTCCGGAGGGAAAACTAATCAACATCAGTGTGAGCTGGGATATCAAACTCAATAATTGAGAAGTGATAATAATTCAACTGTGCCTCGCTGTCACTTAGATAGAGAGCGCAGCATCGGGCACAAATACCAGTCAGCGATATTTGGATCTCGCCACAGCCTCTGAACGTCCAAACTATTGGACACTAAAATCAGGAGGAAACCATGAGGAAAAATATTGATTTTCTGTCGATTTTGCTCACGCTCTCCATTCTTATTTGCGCTGCATCTTCCCTAGCATCTCAGTTCCAGGCGGATGTGCTGGACAGCCGCGAGATCGAGTCCTTTAAGGGTCATATCTGGGTTAAAGACGGGGTGTACCGCCTGGAGATGGATCGGCCCGACAGCCCAGACAACTATACAATAGTCGGGTCGAAAGTGGGTACGACCCAAATTGTATTTCCTAAATACAAGGTGTATATGGAACTTCCTTCCAGCGAGATGCTGAGCCAGATGAATGACCCATTTCAGGCGGCCAGGACAACGGCCGAACGCTATCAGCTTAAAAGCGAAGGCAAAGAGAATATTCAGGGATTTGAGTGCGACCGACAACTTATTCATGCCGATGGACAGGGAATAATGCAGCGCTGGCAATCGACGGAGCTGGATTTCCCGGTAAAAATCGAACAGCTGAGTCGCGATGACTGGTATGTCCTCTTGGAAAATATTGAGCAGAAAGAAGTTGAAGACACGCTGTTTCAGATTCCGGCGGAGTATACTCTGAAAAGTTACGACGAGATATCCAAACTGATCGAGTCCGACCAGGATTTAGCCGCCAAGGTTGCGGCGTACAAGAAAAATCGTCCTCGGAAGTTAGAACTGGCAAATTTACTTTCCACAGATGACACCTGGAGTCTGGTATTAAATCCTGACATCAAAGTCCGGGTTAAGGTGAAAACAGGCAATAAGCAGGCCGCCTGGTTCGCCGTTCCGTACAAAGGTCAGACACCGTTAAAGTCAAAATCCGACTGCATGTACCAGGGGAAGGGCAACATTTCAATTGATCCAGACCTGGGGGCAGACGGAATTCTGGTCGGAGTTACCGAAGGAGATAATATCTCCGTTAATCTGGTTTTAGTGGGCAAACCCCCACATGTTCAGGCAATGCGGAGAGTATTTCATGTGGTCGAGAGAAGTGGGAGCGGCTGGAGTGTGCAAAATTCTTTTCTTAAGTATGAGGTTCGCGTATATGCCCGGTCCTCCCCTGCAGCTGGTGTTCGGTTTAAAGTAGATGGAAAAGAGTATGATGTAAAAATCCCAAGCGGCCAGTTCAAGCTCTTTTCCATCTCCTCTCAGGATAACCCGAAAGACATGGATATCATGGTGGATTATGGAAAGGTTAAAGTTGTATATCTGGCAAATGCCAGAACAGCATCCGGAACACACGTCCTTCTGGATATCCCGCCCCAGGAGAAAGACGGTACCGCTGTAGCAGTGTCTTCATCCCCGGAGCCGGATGTTACTCCACCTCAGAGTACCGCCGCTCCCCAAGTGGCTTCTCAAGTAGCTCCTGAAACAGCAACTCAAGCTGCTCCTCAAGCTGAAAGCTCTTCTGAAAAAATGGACAATGAGGTGCGCACTATACTGGTGCTGGATGCATCCGGCTCTATGTGGGGGCAGATAGATGGCCAGGCCAAAATCGTGATTGCCAAGGAGGTTATGACCGATCTCATCGATAATCTGTCCGATAACAGCTATGCAGGGCTTGTAGCTTACGGCCATCGCCGAAAAGGCGATTGTCAGGATGTTGAAGAGCTCGTACCGTTGCAGGCCATTGACAAAAAACGCCTTGTCGAACAGATCCAGGCCATCAATCCCAAAGGCAAGACCCCCATCACTCGCTCCATTCGTATGACGGCTGAGAAACTTAAGACAGTTGAAGAAGAGACCACCATCATTCTGGTGAGTGACGGTAAGGAAACCTGCGAGGGAGATCCCTGTGCTCTGGTCAAAGAGCTTAAAGAAGCTGGAGTTCGCTTTACCATGTATGTGATCGGTTTTGATGTGAGCAAAGAGGAAAGGACACAACTTGAATGCATGGCTAGAGCGGGTGATGGACAATATTTCACGGCGAAAAATGCCCAGGAACTCCGGCTGGCAGCCAATGCAGCAGTTCAAGAATCTCACAACTTCGGATACCTTAAAATATTCGCCTTACGCAACGGCAAACACATTTCTGCAAGGGTTGATGTTTTTAAACATGGTAAGCAGGAGGCTATCAGAAGCATTCATGCAGTAACGGATCCAAGCAAGCCAGGTGCAAAACTCAAACCCGGTGCATATGACGTGATGGTAATTGACGAGGAGTTCAGTCCTCCTCAGAAAGCTGCTTTTTCAGAAGTGACAGTGGAGGCCGGAAGGACTACGGAGAAAATTGCTGACTTCAACGGTGGAAGCCTGAGTGTGGAGGTTCTGGCCAACGGGAAGAAAGAGACGGCCAGCCTTTATCTCTACCCTGCAGGAGATAGCCAGGTATTAAAAACCGCTGATACCTCCCGAGACAATCCCACAACATTTGTTCTGCATCCCGGAAAATATGACCTCCAGGTAGTTTATAAGAAAGCCAGACCGGAAATCGAGCGCCGATTGAGCAACATTGAGATCGTAGCTGGGCAGATCAACGAAAAGCGTGTTGAATTCGGAGAAGGCAAACTGAGCATAGAGGTTTCGGTCAATGGCCTAAAAGGGTCTGCTGGTC
>Ga0210123_1000102_pt1 | contig 54441 bp, 38 predicted proteins | sample Muzzi_PWB_D2_FD_185535 | JGI IMG/M metagenome (GOLD analysis project Ga0210123, IMG submission 185535) | Wetland microbial communities from San Francisco Bay, California, USA, that impact long-term carbon sequestration - Muzzi_PWB_D2 (SPAdes) | ecosystem: Environmental > Aquatic > Marine >... | reverse complement strand
GGTCCGTCATATTCTCCGGGCTGAGAATATCGTTCAGCCGGTCTTTGGAAAGCACCCCCTTCTGCAGGACCAGGTCATAGACGCTGCCGCCACCTTTCAGCGCTTCCTTGGCGATTGCCGCGGCCTGTTCATAGCCGATAACGGGTACCAGGGCGGTCACCAGGCCGATACTGTTCTCCACATAGCTGCGGCAGATCGCCCTGTTGGCCTCGATTCCGCTTATGCAACGGGCCGCCAGGGTGACGCAGGCGTTTTTCAGAATCATCATGCCGTGCAGCAGATCGTAGGCAATGATCGGTTCTGCCATGCACAGTTCCAGCTCGCTGGCCTCGGCGGCCATGGAGACCACTGCATCATAGCCCATGACCTGATAGCAGACCTGGTTGACCATTTCGGGAATGACCGGGTTGACCTTGCCGGGCATGATCGAGGAGCCGGGCTGCATAGGCGGCAGGTTAATCTCGTTGAGGCCGCAGCGGGGGCCCGACGACATCCAGCGCAGGTCGTTACAGATCTTGGAGATTTGAACGGCGGCCCGTTTCAGGGTGGCGGACATCTGCACAAATGTCCCCGCGTTCTGGGTGGCCTCAACCAGGTTTTTCGCCTTTCTCAGGGGAAAGCCGCTCACGTCTGAAAGCGTTCTGGTAACCAGCCTGGCGTAGCCCGGCGGACTGTTGATGCCGGTGCCGATGGCCGTTGCCCCCATATTGATATCTAGAAATTCATCGGCAGCACGTTCCAAGGCAAGTCTTGCGCTATCGATCATCACCGCATAGGCACTGAATTCCTGGCCGAGCGTCATCGGTACGGCATCCTGATTTTCGGTGCGGCCCATCTTCAGCACATCACTGAACTCCTCGGCTTTGCTCTGCAGGGATTCCTGCAACTCCTCCATGGCCCGGACCAGGTTGCGGTTGGAGAGAAGGACTGCCAGCTTTATTGCGGTCGGATAGGCATCGTTGGTTGACTGTGAACAGTTGACGTGGTCGTTGGGATGGAGATGCTGATATTCCCCCTTGCTGCGGCCCATGATTTCCAGGCCGCGATTGGCAATGACCTCGTTGGCATTCATATTGGTCGAGGTGCCTGCCCCGCCCTGGAACATATCGACGGTGAAGTGTTCGTGCAGGCGGCCTTCGAGAATTTCGTCGCAGGCGGTGCAGATCGCCTGCATCTGCTCTTTGCGGAGAACGCCGAGTTCATGGTTGGTAAGTGCTGCCGCCTTTTTAACCATGGCCAGTCCTTCCACCAGATGGTCGAAGTTACGGACAAAAACCCCGGAAATTGCAAAATTCTCCATGGCCCGCTGGGTCTGCACCCCGTAATAGACATCATCGGAGATTTCACGCATGCCAAGGGAGTCGTGTTCCAGGCGAAAGCCGCTCATCACCAGGTTTTCCTGCCTGTTGTCGTAGAGTTGCCGTGAGAGCATTCGCAGTCGGCGGTTAATTCCGACGGCCACCCGGGAGACAATCCGGTAGAACAGCTCCGGGCTTCTGTCCCGGAAGGCGTCGATCCTGTCCCGGCTGATCTGCCAGACCGTCGCGCCGCTCCGGGTAAAGGCGCCGTTGCTGTGGGAGTCCCCCTCAAGAAAGGCGCCCTCGCTGATCAGGGCACCGGCGATCATCGTGGCGATATGACGGGAGGAACCGTGCAGACCGCGGACAAGCTCTATGTCACCTTCGAGGATGATGCCGGCCCATTGGCGGGGGGTGGATTGCTGAAACAGCCATTCGTTCGCCTGATAAATACGCTGGGTTCCTTCCGCTAAAAAGACGGCGAGATCTTCCTCGCTGATGCCTGATGCCTTAGCCGCCTGCCGGATGATACTTTTTTCTATAATCATGTGCTGCTCCTTTAAAACCAACCCTGTTGAATGCAACAATGAGACTCCTTTACCAAAGAGTCAGGCCTCGACATAAGCCTGATCAAGGCCGGCGGGCAGATCGCCACGGATCGGTGTTTCCACCAGCCTTTTAATTTCCTCGAATTCACTTGATCTGGCCATTGCCCACATCAGTTTCGGCACCAGGGCTTCGGTGTTCATATCCCCGGCGTAGATGATTTTATCGAGGGGCAATCTCCTTCCCACCTCATAAATCTGCAGATCGACGCCTTCCTTGAGACACTGGGTGGTTATAGCCACAACCACCCCTGCCTCGGTGAGTTCAGCGACTTTACCGGCGAGATCCATGACCTCGGTGGCGATGCCTCCGGTACCGTAGCTTTCTATTATCACCCCTTTGCAATTATCGCGGATATATTCAAAGATGTTGGGGTGGAGACCGGGAAACAGTTTCAGGACCAGCAGCCGTTCCTCAAGGTCCGTAACAAGCTGCGGCAGGCCACTGTTCGCCGTCTGCAGGGTTTTGGCAAATATTGGTTTGACTGCCCGGCTATAGTTGATGCGATTGTGCTTGATCTCCGCCACCAGAGGAAAATTAACACTCTCAAAGGCATCATAGCTGCGGGTTTTGACTTTAATGGCCCGGGTTCCGTTGATCACTTTGCCGTCAAAGACGATGAAGACGCCGGCGATCTCTTCACTGGCCAATAAAAGGGAATCGTTAAGATTCTGAACGGCATCGGTTTTACTGTCTGCCATGGAATACTGTGAACCGGTCAGGACGACCGGTTTATTCAAGCCCTGCAGAATATAGGTCAGTGCTGCGCCGGTATAGGCCATGGTATCGGTACCATGGGTGACGACAAAACCGTCATAGTTCCGGTATTCCGCGAAAATGGTTTGGGCGATTACCAGCCAGCGGTCCGGAGTCATGTTGGAGCTGTCGGTATTCATTATTGTTCTGCCGATAACCCGCCGATTTTCCTGAGCCGGCTGGATAAACCTGAGCAGGTCTTCAACCGTGTAATGGGGGCGGAGTCCCTGCCCCAGGTCGGAACAGACAATCGTTCCGCCGGTCGCGAGAATCAGAATGTTTTTCACTGCGGGTACCTCAATGGTGAACGGTTGTATGTATCTTGTGACGGGCGGATCCAGGCAGCGGCCATTTTGCATAAGGGGCCGGAGGCTGGTCTTGCCAGCCCCCTTGCTGAAGAATCGCCGTCAGTTTTTCAGTTTGGCGAGATCGTCGTTTGCCACTTTTATTTTATCCCAGATTTCCGCATTTTTGATGCCCAGTTTCTGCGGATCGAAGACCGGGTCGAGCCCTGCTTTGCGTTGCTCTTCGTAGTCCCGCAGAGTGGCCACCCCCGGCTTGGTCAGCAGGATGATGGCGATGATATTCAGCCAGGCCATCAGTCCGACACCGATATCGCCCAGGGCCCAGACCTGCCCGACGGAATTGATGGAGCCGATGAAGACCATGATAAGCAGGACGACCCGGGTAATGTTGAAGATAAGGTGATGGTTTTTCAGTCTTTTTGAGAGGTAGGCCACATTGGATTCGCAGTAATAATAGTAGGCCATCAGGGTGGTAAAGGCGAAGAAGAACAGCGCGATGGCAACAAAGGGACTGCCAAAGCCAGGCATTAGGGCATCGATTGCCGACTGGGTGTAGATCGGTCCCGGTTCGGCGTTATTGAGCAGCGGATTGTTGTGGAGATAGCCGCCGGCACCATCAACGGTATTGTACATGCCGGTGATAAGGATCATGAAGGCGGTAGCGGAACAGACAAACAGGGTATCGACATAGACGGAGAAGGCCTGGACCAATCCCTGCTTGGCTGGATGGGATACCTCGGCGGCCGCGGCGGCCATGGGACCGGTACCCTGACCCGCCTCATTGGAATAGATACCGCGTTTGACACCCCACATAATGGCCTGACCTATGATTGCCCCGAAAGCCGCTTTGCTGCTGAAGGCTGAGGTGATAATGAGGGAGAAGACCTGGGGAACCTTGTCGATATTGAGAACGATGATGACAAGAGCGACCAGGATATAGGCTATGGCCATGAAAGGGACAACGATCTCAGCAACCCTGCCTATTCGCTTGACCCCGCCAAAAATAATTAATCCAAGAAGCACAGCAATCACTGCGCCGGAAACCGGGGCCGGGATACCAAAGGCATTGGTCATGGCAGCTGCGATGCTGTTGGCCTGGACCCCCGGCAGGAAAAAACCCATGGCGACAATGGCCGAAAGGGAAAAAATGATGGCGTACCATCGTTGGCCAAGCCCTTTCTCGATAAAATACTGGGGGCCGCCGCGATACTCGCCGTCCATCTCTTCCTTGTATACCTGGGCCAGGGCAGACTCGATATAGGCAGAACCGGAGCCGAGGAAGGCGATAACCCACATCCAGAAAACCGCCCCCGGACCGCCAAAGCCGATGGCCGAGGCAACACCGGCGATATTACCGGTTCCGACCCGGCCACCAAGGGCCATGGAGAAGCTCTGCAGGGAAGAAACACCGGATGTGGAGGACTTGCCGCCGACCAGTTGGCCAACCATATCCTTGATCAGACGAACCTGCGGGAATTTCAGTAAAACAGAGAAATACACCCCGGCGCCGAGACAAAGAAATACCAAGGCCTTACTCCAGATTATACCGTTTACGAAATCAATTATCTGTCCCACGTACCTACCTCCTGCATTGACTGGTTGATTTTCCTTAATCCGTTCAACGGCCCTTTGCTGCCTTGAGTTGAGCAACGGCAAACGGATCACTCCATACTTTCACCTGACCTTTTGATTCCAATCTTGTTCTTGTTAAAAATGAACATGCAATCCTATTATAGGAACGATAGTTCCTATAAACGGTTTAAAAACACAACAAGTGATGGTTTGTCAAGATAAATATTGATGTTCGTTTCATATTTGTTGTCGCGGTCCCAGATGAGAGGTCATGTGCGCTCTGATGTGCAGGGACAACAAAAAAGGAGTCGGATTGTGCAGGAACGGTTTTCGAAATATTCAAGATAAAAGGCTGCAAAGGAATATCTTTTACTGTAGAAGTAGAAAAAGGAGCTTGAGGAAAACACTCCCTTACAGATATAATTCATAAAAGACTGAATGATTTCGGTACTGACCTGTCCGACCGATATCTACACAAGGTGTGTACAGATGATGATCTTTCCCCGCCATATGCTAGCCACTCGAGTGTGTGAAGACGGCGACTTGGTTTTTTGTCAGACCGCACCTGCGCTCGACGAACTTCCCATCCTGTTGAAGATTTGCTCCATGCCTGGCCCTGAATTTCATGGCCCGGGCAGCCGGTTCACCATCCGCCTACCAACTGATGCAAACGGAGGGACTAATGCGCACCGTCCTCGTGATCGAAGACAACAAAGACAACCTGAAGATCATTACCTATGCCCTTCAGCGAGCCGGCTATGCGGTGATCACCGCCGAATCAGGTGAGCAAGGCTTTGAGCTGGCGGTTAAAAAAAGGCCGTTCTTTATCCTGATGGACATAAATCTGCCGGGCATTGATGGGCTGGAGACGACCAAACGCATACGATCCTCTGAAGTTGATGGCAGCATACCGATCATTGCCATAACCTCCTACGCCATGAGCGGCGACCGGGAGCGAATCCTTGCCGCGGGGTGTAGCGGTTATATCGAAAAACCAATCGACCCGATCACCATCGTCGAACAGCTTCATAAGCTTCTCGGCAAGAGAGCGGAATAAACCGTACAATGACGATAATTGAGGGAGGGAGTAAGGGAAATACGTAAAACCCAATGGGGCCATAGCATGTTTTTCGGTCCGCGGCCGTCGCTGGGGAACCGACGGTTCGGTGACCTTTGATGAACGATCTGCAGGAGGTTCAAGATGAATGATTCCTTGCATGAATTCAAACTGAGTATGGCTGTTACGACCACTTTACTGTTCATCCTGCTGCCACAGTCTCTGCCGGTTGCAATGGCAGACACCTCCTCATCACCCGCGGTTCAAGAGAAAGACGTGGCAGACATGGACATAGGAGAGCTGGTGGAGGTGAGAGTTTCCCCCTTCGAAGTGTCCACCCGTCTCGACAGCGGTTACCGCGCCTCGAACTCCGTGTCCGGGTCCCGCCTTGACACACCGATAAGGGATCTGCCGTTTGCCATTCAGGCATTCACCGAGTCGTTCATCAGGGACCAGAAACCGGTGAACATCTTCGATGTCGCACGCTATTCCCCGGGTGTTACCTACCGCAGCAACGACTTCAATGAAGGGAACGCCAACCTCGCCATCCGCGGTTTCGCCGTCAGTGCCACTCCCGGCAACATCCAGATCCTGCGCGACGGCTTCCACGGTCCCTCGATTTTCGACTTTACCAATATCTCCCGCGTGGAGGTGGTCAAGGGGCCTGCCTCGTTTCTCTACGGCCAGGTCGCTCCCGGCGGCATCGTCAATATCATCACCAAGAACCCGCAGCCCAAATTTGCCGTCACCGCCGATGCCACCTACGGTTCCTACGGACAATACCGTTTCGTGGCCGACGTCACCGGACCGGCGACCAAGACCCTCTTCGTTCGGCTTGCGACCTCCTATGATCAGGATATGCACTACTGGGACCCCTACGACGCCCATTCCTGGGATATTGCTCCGTCCCTTACCTGGCAGCCAAGCGAACGTGTGAGCGTTTCGCTCAAGTATGAAAACTTTCACAAGGTCGAAAAACCCCAGCTCATGCAGAAGCCCGGCTACAACCGCCAGCAGGGAGTCGTGCCGACCCCGTCCGACCCCAACCTTTCGGGCGTCGATGTACCCGGTCTGCCGGACAACTGGAACAGCATGTCGTTTGCCGATTTTCGCCAGAGCGATACCAAGGGCCTGAACGGATGGGTCGACTTTAAGGCCGGCAATCACTGGAATCTGCGGGCCGGCTATTCCCATCAGGAGTACGAGGTCGATGCGCTCTTCTCCGGCAACCTGGGGATGGCCAACAACAGCACTTTTCTGCAGGGCCGCCGGCTAAGAGGACAGACGTACACCAACCGGGGTGACACTGTCCAGATCGAGGCTGCCGGCGAGTATGAGGTCGGCGGTACGAGCCTGCGTCTGCTCCTTGGCGGGCAGTACGTCGACCGCAGTTTCGACAACTGGGCCGGCCAGGCAGCAAACGATCCGGCACTCGGCAATGACCCCACAGCCTCGCCGCTGCCGCTCTGGGACTTGCGTGATCCTTCCACCTGGAACCGCGTTGTGACGATTCCCCGCTCCGCGCTCACCGAAAACCCGACCAGCAGGACCACCGATTATGTGGACAAGTCCGTTTACGGCGGCAACACCTTCGGTTTCTTCGACGACCGGCTGCTGGTGCTCGCCGGCTTGCGGCTGACCTCGACGAGGAGCAAAGTCACCGACCACCTGAGCAGCCAGTCAGAACCCTCGATCACCGCTGACGCTGTCACGCCCCAATACGGCGTACTCTACAAACTGACGCCGGAGGTTTCGCTGTTCGCCTCCTATGCCGAGTCGTTCGTCCCCGGCGCGCAAATCCTCAACCTTCCCGACGGGACAAGCAAGGCCGCCGATCCAACCGAGGGGAAGGGCTATGACATCGGCCTCAAGGCGGATCTGTTCGGTGGCCGTGTCTCCGGCACTCTGACCTTCTTCAACATCCGCAACATGAACATTGTCAACGACCTTGCTACGACGGATTCAACCGGTTCGGTGGTTATCCATAACGTCCAAAGCGGCGAACAACGCTCCCGTGGTATTGAGTTTGATACTACGGCCACGCTTACCGACAACTGGCAACTCTATCTTTCCTACAGTTACATGGATGCACGGATCACCGAGTTCAGCGGTAACGATGCCGCCATCCTGGCTCAGGACCCGGCCACGCTTGATGCCGCCGGCCAGGCGAATTATAAGAATGTGAGTCTGCTGCACAACGCGCCCTTGCAGATGAGTGCGCCGCATCTGGCCAATTTCTGGACGCGGTACAACTTCACCCAAAACGGCCTCCAGGGCCTTTACCTGGCCGGTGGCCTCAATTTCGTCTACGACCAGACACTCCTGCCCGATGGACCGGAATCCTCGCACCAGACCTATACGCTTTTCAACGCGACGGTCGGCTATGCATGGACATGGCGCGGGCAGCGGATGAGCCTGGATCTGATGGGCAAGAATCTCGCCGACGAACACTATCGTCCCTCGCAAAGCAGTCGGGGACGCCCCCGCGAGTTCCTTCTTACCTTTACGGCCAGATTCTGAGGCAGGAGGTGATTCAATGGAAAATAATTGTTGTTCCTGCAGTTGGCCGGACCGGTTATACGAAACGGGTAACAAACATCGGTGTTCCGACGACAAGGGGTGCACGGAACAATGATTAAAAAAGCAGGAACCATGAGAGGAACCGGGTCACGCGAAATAAAATGGCTGCGCCTGCAAACTCTGCGAAGCTCCTGTTTCTTTGGTCTGCTGTTTCTTTTTTGTCTGCCATGTCTTGCAGCGGGACAGAATTTTGGACGAGAGAATGCGAGAAAAGTCGAAGCCGCCTTTCTCCGCAATTTTACCCATTACGTAACGTGGCCGGATTATGTGTTCGAAGACGATCATTCTCCCTGGCGGATCTGCATCCTCGGCAGCGACCCCTTTGGTGAGGTTCTGGACAAGACCCTTGAGGGTCGAACGGAACAGAACCGTCCGTTTGAAATTTACCGTGCCGGTACCCCGACTGAACTGCCGCAATGCCATATTGCTTTTGTGGCGTATAAGATCGGCGCAAATCGCCGCGCAGCCCTTGCTGCATTGAAAAACCGGTCTGTGCTGACGGTGGGGGATGCAGCCGAGTTTTTACAGGAGGGTGGCATCATCCGTTTCGATATTTCAGACAACGTCGAAATAAGTGTTAACCTCGACCAGGCCCGAACCGATTTCTTGACGATTCAGACCAAGTTGTTGGAAGTCAGCCATGAGGTCGTACAAAACGGGATTGTACGGAGGCGTCGATGATCTCATTTCAACGAATGAGCATACGCAACAAGGTTACGCTTGTTCTGGCGGGTGTGGCGCTGCTGGCTTTCGTTGCGGCGAGCGTGGGGTTGGCACTTTTTGGCCAGCTCACCATGAAAGGTCGTGTGCAGAAGATTATGGAACCCTATGCGCATTTGATTTCTGTCGGGACGGAAACTGCGGTGGCCTTTGAGGATCCGAAACGGGCGCGGGAAATCCTCGATACCCTGCAGGCCAGTCCGCAGATTCTGCAGGCTGAGATCATTTTGCAGGATGGCAGGGTTTTGGCTGAATACAACAGTGGTACACTGACATCCCACCGCCATCAACTCGAAGCTGATGGCGTCTATCTGAACAATGACAACGCTGACTAGTATGGTAGTATGCTGTGTAGATAGTTGTGGAGGTCGTCAAGTGTTAAAGAGGAAAAATAAGGCCAAAGGGGTGGAACAGGGGAAGACTGTAGGCCCTCAAGTCTATGAAATATTGAAACAACGGATCGTTCAGGGGGAGCTTGTTCCCGGTAGGCGTATCTCCGAAGCGGAGATATCGCAGAAATTGGAAGTCAGCCGTCAGCCTGTCCGGGAAGCATTCCTCAAACTCCGCGATGAAGGACTGGTTGAAATCAGACCGCAACGGGGGACCGTTGTAACCAAAATATCCGTAGATGCGGTCAATGATGCACGTTTTATCCGTGAAGCCATTGAAGCCGATATTATCCGGCTGTTGGCGGAGCAAGGTGATCCGGCCGTAGTCGAAAGCCTGCGTGAACTCGTCCTCCTGCAGCGGAAGGTGCCGGAAAACGAGCCGGAAAAATTCATTGAGCTTGACGAACGCTTCCACAGGACCATGGCCGAGGCCGCTGGAAAACTGAAAGCTTGGGGCGTGATCGCCAACATGAAGGCGCACCTGGATCGGGTTCGCTATCTGAGTTCAACCGAAAAGCCGATGCAACGGCTCGCCGATCAGCATGAAGCAGTTGTCGAGGCAATCGCCAGTGCTGATCCCGGTAGGGCGGAAAAAGCTATTCGGGGACATCTGCGGGAGGTTCTGATTGACCTGCCTAAGGTGATGTCGGCGAAACCGGAAATGTTTGAGGAAAACGATTGATGAAGACAGGCGAAATACCAACCGAAGACATTTAAATCATAGTGAAATAATCGGAGCGTAAAGAACTTGCGAAAAATATGAGTAAAGGATAGGTTTTCTCGGCATACCTCTTCGGCTTTCGGCGAAGAAAAATGTGACGGTAAGTGGTACGACCCGGTTTTCCGAGCATCTTGGCCGGAATTCCCTCTCAATCAACAGCCCAAGGAGACTCCGATGCGTAAACTAGCAACATTCATGGCGTTAGCCGTTAGTCTTGCTTTCTGTTTCAGTCCGGCATCTGCCGCAACAACCGTCAACATCGGGGTGGTTGTCAACCCTACATTCGTGCACAATCGAGCGGCCAATTGGTTTAAGGAGGAGGTGGACCAGAAGCTGCCGGGCAAGTACGACATCGTTATCCATCATTCCGGTGCTCTTGGCAGCGAGACCCAGGTATTGCAACAGATTCAACTCGGCACCACCCAGATGTCGGTCTGTACCACCGGGCCGATAGAAGCCTTTGTCCCGGAGATTAAGGCCCTGGAAATGCCTTTTCTTTTCCCGTCCTATCAGGCTGCCGATACCGTCCTCGATGGTCCGATCGGTCAGGACCTGGCCGGGCGTTTCGGCAAACAGGGTTTTACCGTTCTCCATTTTCTCGACAATGGCTTCCGTAACGTAACCAACTCCAAAAAACCGATCAAAACGCCCAAGGATCTGGCTGGTATGAAGATCAGAACCATGGAAGCTCCGACCCATCTGGCAATCTGGCGTGCCATCGGTGCCAATCCCACCCCTATGGCCTGGCCTATTTTCACCGCCCTGCAGCAGGGAGTCATCGACGGCCAGGAAAATCCGGTCGCTGTAATTCATGCCGCCAAATTGTTTGAAGCCGGGCAGAAATACCTGACGCTCACCCGCCATGTCTATTCCGCTCTGGTTTTTATCGGCAATAAAACCTTCATGGATAGTCTGCCCGCCACGGACCGCGAGGTATTTTTCAATGCCGCCCGAAATGCTTCTCTGCGAGGACGTGCATTCATCCGTGATAACGAAGCCAGGCAGCTGGCTGAACTTCGGGCCGCCGGAATGGAGGTCGAAGAACAGCCGGATCTGGGCGCCTTCCGCAAGGCAACGGCACCGGTCATTGCCGGTCTGAATGGCGAGTCTAAAAAAATTGTCGAACGGATACAACAGGCGGTGAAGTGAACATAGAGGAAGGCAGGGACGCGCTGCTGGCTGATCTTACCGCAATAGAGCAGATCAGTCGTCTGATCAACAGGCTGGTTGAGTACCTGCTGATACTTACCGGCACCGCCATCTGTCTGATTCTTTTTGCCCAGGTGATCTGGCGGTATCTTGGCTCGTCACTGGGATGGTCGGAGGAGGTGAGCCGTCACCTGCTGGTGACCATAACCTTTCTCGGCAGCACCGCAGCCTACAAGCGGGCCAATTTTATCGGTCTCCGGGGAGTTGGCCACTGGTTTGGGCCAACCTGTGAACGAGCGATTCTGCTGGTTTTGCATGGCCTGACCCTGGCCTGCTTTACCGGGCTTTCCTGGTTCGGAATACTCTATACCCTGAAGGCCTGGCACCTTAGCACCGCCTCCCTGCAGATCCCGATGGCCATTCCCTTTGCGGTGATTCCTCTTGCCACTTCCATCCTTGCTCTGCATACCGCTGCAGATATAGTCAGGGCGGTGCGGAGGGAGAAAGCATGATTGTTGTCCTGCTGTTTTTCCTGCTCTTCCTGCTGATAGCTTTGGGGATGCCGATCGCACTCTCGATCGGCCTCCCGGCTATCGGCCTGATCCTGACACCCGGAGTTTTCCCGCCGACAGTACCTACTGCAGCTCTTGGTCAAACGGTCATTCAACTGCTGTTTGCCGGCGTCGATTCCTTCGATCTTCTTGCGGTGCCCCTGTTCATGCTGGCCGGAGCAATAATGGAAAAAGGGGGAATTTCCCGGCAGATCATCGATTTTTCCGACAGCCTGGTAGGATGGATGCCGGGCGGTCTGGCCTGTGCCGGCATCGTCGCCTCAATGTTTTTTGCCGGAATTTCCGGCTCGGCCGCCGCGGATGCCGCCGCCATAGGGGCCGTGATTATTCCTGCTATGGTCCGCCAGGGATATCCGCCGGCTTTTGCCGCGGCAGTGGTCGCGGCAGGAGGTGCGCTTGGCGTGATCATTCCTCCGTCGATCCCGATGGTCATTTTTGGTTTTCTGACCAATGTATCGATCGCCAGATTGTTCATGGGCGGCTTGATAGTCGGTATCTTCCTGGGCTTGGTGCTGATGGTCATCGCAGCGGGAATTTCCTGGCGCATGGGGTATGGCAGCCGTAAGGTTTTTTCGCTGGCAAGAGTGGGCCGGGCCTTCCGTGGCGCCTTTTGGGCACTTTGGGCGCCGGTAATTGTCCTTGGAGGTATCCTGACCGGCATTGTCACCGTTACCGAGGCGGCTGCGATTGCGGTCTTCTATGCCCTTTTTGTCAGCCTGGCAATTAATCGTGAGATGAAGTTGGCTGATGTACCCGGTCAGATTCTCCGGTCGCAGATCATCGCAGCGACCATCCTGTTGATCATTGCCATGGCCAAGGTGTTTACCTGGCTGGTAGTGATGAAGCAGACCAGTCAGCTGCTTGGAACGGCGATGATGCATCTCGGACTGCCTCCCTGGGGTTTGCTGCTGCTGGTAATGGCCGGCCTGCTTATTGTCGGCTGTGTCATGGAAACAACGGCGGCTTTGATCCTGCTTGTTCCGGTGCTGATTACCCTGACCTCGCAGCTGGGGGTCGAGCCGACACAATTTGGTGTGCTGATCGTCACCAACCTGGCCATTGGCATGCTGACGCCGCCGATCGGAATCTGTCTTTTTGTCAGCTGTGGCATTTCCGGTGCGACTCTCGGTGAGACCTCGAAGGCAGCCCTGCCTTTTGTGGTTGCCGCTCTTCTTGTCCTGGTGCTGACCAGCCTCTGGCCGCCCCTCACCCTCTGGTTGCCGTCCGTTGTCTACCCCTGAGTTCCTGTCCAAGGGATATGGCCGGCAAAAGAAATTGAAAAAATTAGTTTCACCGGGTAACCTGTCAGGGCTGTGGTAAATGGCTTGTGGTCAGAAAACCATGTCTCATTATCACCTCACCACTGCCATTTGCAGCCCCTCGTTATTTCTTTCGTGGGGGACCATTCCATGATTGTTCGCGAAATTTAAAACGCAACGAGCCGACTTTTGGGCGACTTGTGATTTGCTGCGTATAGCTCACAAAACCGGCCAGTAATTGATTTTCGAAAAACTTGGCCGTTTGCGACAGGTAACACATCGGTCTCCGGTCATCTGATTTTTACCGGAAGGCCGGGAAACGGAGGTGTGCCGCCGGCTTCCCGGTTGTACCTCGCCGATGGTGGCATTGACGTGAAGAAAGCCATCCGGCCCGGCATGGCGAATACATGATATCGGGAGGCGGCAATGGACAGTAGAATTGATCCGGTCCTGGACGTCGGGATGCGGCATACTCGACGGCGGGTGCTGGGTGTCACGAGCTATCTGCTTTCCTGCCTGTTGGCGGTGTCGACGGTCGCCTTCGGGATGACAGCCTTTCATCCCGGTATGAATGTACTTGCCAACGCCGCAATCTGTGTCGGGTTGTTGCTGGGCTCCCTGATGATGTGGTCGGCGGCTGAGATGTTTTTTGTTCCCAGTGTCCGTGAGGCACTTAGCCGCGACGGTCGCCCACCGGTCATGTATCTGCGCCCTTTCGGCGAGGATAAATCGCTGGTGTATGACGTCATCAGCAGCGGTGAGACCACGACTGAACTGTCGGCCAAGGCTGAGGATTTTCTGCTTCCCTTAAACGCCGTTGGGCCTCTTGTCTCGATTGCCAAGCCGAATTGGCTGGCGCGTCTCGGCATGCATCCGCATGGTGCCTATCGTGATTTCATCGGCATTGGCGACTGGCAGGCGCGGGTGAGGGAGTTGATCGACCAGGCCGGCATGGTGGTGCTGGCCATCGGCGATTCGCCGGGTATCGAGTGGGAGATTGCCCAGGTACGTGAGCGGATCGGACCTGAATCGCTGCTTCTCTATCTGCCACCCCGGCCGGTCGATTCCCTGACCCGCAAGGGCAGATCCAGAAAGGAACGGGCAATTTACGAGCAGTTTAAACCACTCATCGAAAAATACTTCGAACTCGAGATGCCGCCGTTTAGTGAGGCGACCTATATCATCGGTTTCGAATCTTCCGGCAAGCCGGTTCTCCCCGATGCCGCACCGCATAGCAGGTGGTCATTCAGTCAATACGGCCGGGTGAAAAAAGCGATCCATGCGCAGCTCGATGAGGTGCTGAAGAAAGTGCGTCCGGGGGTTGATCTCCATCATTACAAACTGCTTGGCCGTCCAGGGTTGTGGGTCCGCCTGGTATCGGCAGTGGCTCTGGCGCTGGTTTTTGGTCTTGTCATCGGTGCACATAGACTCGACGGTGTTCTCGCGATCATTTGGCAGTTCATACCGGACCTTTTGCTGATAGCCGGCTGGGTCCTTTTGGCGCACCGTTTCGCTCGTCGCTGGGTTTGGTCGATTCCCCTGTTGCTGGCTTTAGGACTGGTAATGCATGCAGCCCATCTGTTCTGGTTTCTCGGGTATGCCGCTCAGGCCACCGATCGTTTGAAGTTCTGGACAAACCTGTATAGTGTCGTATCACAACTGGTGTACCTGGTCTATGCCGCTGCGGTACTGGCCCTTGGCCTGGTATTGCCATCCAGACGATCGGCAAAGAGTGATGAGCCGCCCGGGGTGCCATAGATAGAGGTCTGCTGCAAAAATCACCCAATACCGCTGGGCAAGATCTCGGAGCATTATTATCATTAATAAACGAGAGCGTAGCGGCATCATTATCGTACTACATTTTGGGCTCTAAGCTACTTTGAGGTGCCCCCATGGCCAATCGGCAGAGATACAGAAAGAGAGCAGACCAGTTCGTGGTTGCCGTGCAACTGCTGTTGGATATTCCCGGGTTCACCTACACAAAATGGGGGGCCGAACAGCAGTGCAAAAAGGGTGACTGGCTGGTGGACAATAAGGGGGATGTTTATACCGTAGATAAAGAAGTGTTTGCCAGAACATATCGCAGAATCGATGCGGGAAAGTATGTCAAGACCACTCCCGTATGGGCGGAAGTGGCAAAAAGAGCGGGAAGTGTCAAAACCAGGGAGGGAGAGTCTTGCTACCGGAAAGGAGACTATCTCGTCGCCAATAACGAGGACGGCACCGATGCCTACCCTGTGAGTACCAAGAAATTTGAATCGATGTATGAACGAGATACATAACATAAACCATCAATGGTCACCGCGCAGATGCCGGTAAAAATCTTCATAAGCCATAGCTGTAAGGATGCGACTTCTGATCAGGTAGATTGGGGTAATAGCGAAGAAGTGGCCAGATATAAGCGCCTGAGCTATGCCCAACTGGTGAGAAATAAAATAGTCGACGGCCTGGGGAAGCCAAAACCCGAGGGACTGGGCTATAGAATTCTCCTCGACCGGGACCGCCTGGAACCAGGTGACCTCTGGCGGGCCAAACTGCGAAGCTGGCTGGGCATTTGTCAGGGGGCGGTACTGCTGCTCAGTGAGGACTCCGTTCGCTCCGACTGGGTCAGAACAGAAGCTACGATCCTGACATATCGCAAGGCATCCTGTCCGGAAATACTCCTTGTCCCGGTCTATCTTGGTGATCTTGCGGTAGAAGAACTCAAAAAACACGGCTTAGACAGCCTGCAGTTGAGTGAAATTCAAGGTGTACGATTAACGGCAGGAGATACTCCGGGCGGTGGTGGCAAGGTAGAAGCCCTCTCCGATGCAGAACGGGAGGTACATGCGACTCTGCTGGCGCAGAAGGTCATCGAAGAATTCAGGGGGCTGTCTGCGCTTAATCTGGATACTCATCTTGAACGTTGGGTGAAAAGTCTGACAACGCACTTGAAAACGGTGGATCTGGAGGAAGTGTGCGCAAAACTCTTGATTGATGATCAAGACTGGAGCGATGATGGGGAGTATATTGAAAAATACGACGTACTTGGTCGCGCTGCGACGGTTGCGTACCAACTTTTAAGTGCGGATTTCAGCCGTGTCCTGGACGCGATGAAGGTCCTGCGCGAACTGATGGCTAAAGAGCGGTTCCAATGGCTTGTCCCTCGCATCGCCTGTCAATGGGTCGACTTGCAGGCTGCCCAGCGGCTGCTTCGGGGGGCTGGCCCCAGAGGTGTATTGACCAGGAAAAGTCGCCTTCTGGCACTGAATTCTAGCTTCGAGGAAACTGCCGATGCCTATGTCAATAGAGCGCATTGCTGCGAGCTCCCATCAACAAGGATTCTAAACGTAAATAAACTCTATGGCGAAGAGCTGGAGTTGGAGTTGGTAACCAACTTTGAGAAACTTCTTGTCAGTCAGTTAAATTTGCCGAGAAAGTTACAGGAAGCAGAGAGAATCAAGAATCAGGCGCGCAGGGAAAAACTCCTGCAACAGCGAGACGAACTTCTCAAAACAAGACTTGCCCAGCAGGATTTTTACGTGATACTCGATTTGGAAAGTACTTCGGAGGAGATAAATACGACAGTCCTGGATGCTGTCTGTCAAAAACAGGACGATATCACCTTCCTGCTTCTTGCCGGGGATAGTTTTGCCGCTATTCAGGGGGACACTGAGATCATTGAAAAAGTAGAGCCGGTTCTCACGGAAGATACCGAGCAGGAGGCGCTGGCAGAAAGTGGAGCTTTGGGGGACCTGTTGGACTAGGCCCGCCGCTAACTATCTGATCCAAGAGGGATACGCGTATGCCAAATGACAAAGAGTATGGGTATAAACCGCTGATCAATAGACTTAAAAACGTTAAACTCGAAGCAGACCCGGCGCAGGCTCTCGATTCGCCGGATCATCGGGATGGCCTCATCTATGATTACGACCCTGAGCTGCATTTGGCAATCGAGGTAGCTCTGGCCACGGGGCGACCTCTGCTGTTGCGCGGAGACCCGGGCACGGGAAAGTCGTCACTGGCCGCGTATGTGGCGCGTAATCTCGACTGGCGCTATTACGAATATACTGTTACCGCAGATACCCGGGCGCAGGACCTGCTCTGGCGCTACGACGTCGTGCGGCGGCTGGCCGACGCCCAGGCCATTGGCGCGTCCAAAAAGAAATCACTCAACGATCTGGATTACGTCGAACCGGGTGTGTTGTGGTGGGTCTATAATGCCGAATCGGCAAGTCACCGGGGCCACTTTGAGGCCTCCATGATCAATAATACAATGTCGCCGCCTGCTACCCTGGCAAAGGATCCGAACCAGGAGACAAATAGTCTGCGGAAAAGCAATAGGGCAGTTGTCCTCATAGATGAACTGGATAAGGCTGATCCGGAAGTGCCCAATGCCCTTTTGGTACCGCTTGGCTCCAACAAGTTTCGCGTCAGCGATCTTGATATCGAAGTGAAGTGGAATCCCAGACAAGAAGATGAGGCCAAATCGGCAGCAACGGACACAGAACTGCGTAGCGGTGAAATGAGCCGTTTGCTGGTCATCATCACGACCAACGAGGAGCGTCAGTTGCCACCGGCATTTCTGCGCCGCTGCGTGATCAGGTACCTGCACCATCCGAACGCTGAACGTCTGGTGCGGATTGCCAAACTTCATTTTAGTCGAAAAGGGAAACCGCTGAGCAAGAAGCAAGTAGCGCTTAGCAAGGAGATCGCTGACCGGGTGGTTCATTTGCGGGAAATTGCCAGGTCGGAGGCCTTGCGGCCGCCAAGCACGGCGGAGTATCTGGACGCACTTCGGGCATGTTTTACTCTTGAAATTGAGATTTCCGACAAGGCTGATTCAAAGTGGCAGATTCTGGAACGGGCAACCTTGTCCAAGGTGGAGCCGCAGGAGGCAACGGGTCAGGAGGACGAATAGTGGCAGATCGGGGTGATATCTGGGTTGGTGATTTGGCCACAGCGATAGATACGCTGCAACCCTGCGAGGAACAATTGAAGAAGACCATTGCCGGGTTACTCGGCTTTTACTGGCGTGGCCAGAGAACCGATGTGCAGCATTCCTCCCCAGCAGATAGCCGGAAAACGTCGAAAGCAAAAAAGTGCCTGCAGCCGGAGGACCCGCAGTTCAAACGTCCGCCGGACCCCGGGCCGAAGGCGCAGCCGTCTACAGAGAAAAGCCGTAATCTGACCAATCTCCTGACGCCGGTTTCGGATGTCGAGATTCTTATCGAAGCAGATCTTGACAGACCTTGGGAGCTCGAGGAGCCGCTTGGGCAGGTTGAGCCGAAACACCTTGAGGCCGATCCCCCGTATGAACCATTGCTTGATCCACGGTGGAACAGGGAGATCCTTGCCGCTGCAGCTGCTGCGCAAGGTGCGGGAAGGAGAGTGGATATAAAGCGATTGGTGGAAAAGGTGGCCAAAGGTCGACCAATAGACACGATTCCTGTCATGGCCCGCCGCACTCTCGCCCGCGGCGTGCAATTGCTGATCGATCAAGGCATCGCCATGGAACCATTCCGGCGTGATCAGGAAGAATTCGCGGCGGCCCTCAAGGCTGTGGTCGGTGAGAGTCGTGTAGAGGAGTTGATCTTTGCCGACTGCCCGACCCGGGGCTGTTTTGACCCGCAACGCCTGGAAGAGAAAAAGTATCCGCCGCCGCAGCCGGGGACGCCGGTGCTGGTGCTGTCCGATCTTGGAATCGGTGGCCCCGGCCTGCATCGGGAACGTGCCTCTCTTACAGAATGGACTGAAATGGCAACCACTTTGAATCGTCTGCATTGTTCCCTGGTGGCGTTCCTGCCATATCCGGAACACAGATGGCAACAAGCACTCCGAAAAATAATTACCCATATCCCATGGGATCGATCGACATCGATTAGAAAAGTTTTGGAGCTGAGCAAATGAGTTCTTCAGAGGCGCAACTCGAATGGGCTCGAGCATATACTGAAAATAAAAGTGGACGCCGCCGGCAAATGGTGGAGCTTGCCCGGTATGTCGCACCCGCCGTTTTCATCGAACCGGAGCTTTTACGGGCAGTTCGGGTGCGGATGCTTCCTCGGTTGGATGTGGGAACGGAGTCCGATATATGGTTCAGCCGGCTGGTCCGATCGCGCAGCACGCAGGGAATCAGGTTTGAGCCGGCAATTCGCGAGGTGCTCAATCAGCAATTAGGTGAGATCTGGCAAGAGGGAACGGCAATCGACCGGCAGAAAATCCAGTATGCCGAGAGAGTAATGACTCGTGTTCACGGGGACATGTCTCCGGCTCTGGCCCTCGAAGAACGGTTGTGCTGGATGTCTCTTTTCGGCGATCGGCAGGGCATTGAAAGTGAGCTTGGCAAGGTGCTGACGGCAGTGACCAGAGATAACCGTACCGGACTTTTGCGCTGGTGGTCGCAGGCATGGGATCGGGTGCCTGAATCGGTCCGGGAAACCCGGCTGGCCTGGCTCTTGAAAGAGGCTGCTTCGGCAGGTCTGGGGCCACGCCGGCTGACTCCGGCCAGGACTCCAAAAGGTCTGCATCGCATTGAGCTGCAGCAGGTACTGGCGGATGTACCCGATGTGCAGTTGGGAGTGCACCGGGTCGAAACTGAGTTGGAAGTGGGTGAAGTGGAGGGGGAGAATGTTGCGGCTATCCTGGTGCCAGATACCGACCCGAGGCTTGTTGATGTGGCATTTTTAGATAGTGCAGGCGAGAATGTCAGGTCGCTGGCGGTTCCCCTGGGAGAGGTGACAAGACTTTTCGTCGGGGAGGGGCCGGTAGAGCTTCGAACGGCACGGGGGGCGGTTTACCGTTTGGCTGCAAGAGACCTGCAGGAAGACGGTGTAGAGCAAGGTGTCGGCGAGGAAGATATACCTGCGGCAGTCCTCTGGTCGGCGGCGATAACGATCGGTGTCGATTCCTACAAGGAATTTCCCTCGCTGTCCGGTGTTGGCGATGCGGTTCGAAAGGTGCAGGAGTGGCTGACCAACCCCCGAGGCGGTGCGGTGCCGCACGAAATGACGACGGTGCTGTACAATCCCTCGCATCAGGATGAGGTATATCAGGCTTTCACGGAAACCCTGGAGCGGGTTCAGAAATTGAAGTGGTCGCAGAAGAGCGATAAGGAACCTGAGCTTTTGTTCGTTTTCATGGCAGGAAACGTTTATCATGGTGATAACGGCGAGGTGCATCTCATCCTTGGGACTTCGACCCAGAGACTGATGCAGACGGTTGCTGTGAGTGAGATGCACTCATGGATCGTTGACCAGGCCGTTTTCCGCAAGGTGGTATTTGTTGTTTGCGGGATAGGGCGTCCGGTACCAGTCAGGCCCTTGGGTTTGCCGCTAACTCCCTCTACGGAATCGCATGAAGAAAGGATACAAAATCTTTTTCTTTTCCAGAGACTCGATGGGATCGAGAGAGAAGGGTTTGATATGTTTGTCCAAGAGTTATTGACTGGGCTCGAAGGAGCAGCAGGAGTGTCTCGGGGCGGCAGAGAACGACACACGAGAAACACAACTGCGCAATCTCTAGTCTCGTATCTCAGGAAAAGTCTGGCTCACAGGACAGGGATGGAAAAAGTGAAGCTGTCAGATCTTGAATATACCAGCTCAGACGATATGATCTTGCGAGTTGGCGTTACACTATCCAGCGGAATACTAAAACTGGAAGTTGACGAGGCAATTACAGGTGAGGTTGTTGTTGACGATAGTCAAAATATGCCGGTCTGGAATGGAACAATAGCAGAGACCGTGAGCCTTGATCTGCCTGGCGGGCTCTACAGGGTGCACTCTTCAATGCAGGAAGAACTGGTGGAGGTGATTGGTGGCGAGACAATATCTGTCAAACTTTCCGGCGATTTCAATTCTGCCGCGAGCTCAAAATTTTCAAGCTGACAGAGCAACCGGAGAGTGCTGAAAATATCGCCGGGCAAGTAGATCTTTGCCGGGATAGCTTGAATGCAGGCGGAGTTGCAGGAAGGTCGGCACAATTTTAAAACATCTGCGAACGACTAGAGGCAGCGAATACCACCGAGGTTCCATTGGCAGTGGCCGCAGGGCACCCGGCTGCCAAAACAATCGTTGGCGAAGTCCCCGCTGTCATTAACCAGGGTGGGGCATGGTCCCTGGGTGCAACTCCAGCAGGGTGCGTAGCTGTACTGACCGGCTTCGTCCCTGAATCGCCGGTACTCTTCATTTTGCCAGATCGTTGCCAGAGTATTGCGGGACAGGTTGCCAAAGACCCGGGGGCGGACCTGAATGTCATCACCAAGCACCCGGCAGGTATAGGCATGCCAAAGGAAATGGCATGGTACTACGTCGCCGTTTGCTGCTACAAAGGTGGCCTTTTCGTCGATAAAGCGGCAGGAACGATTATTTAATGCCTTGACCGGCGGCAGGATGAGGTTGAGTCCGCCGGCTTCGGCAAGGATGTGTGCCTTTTCGAGGATTTGCGCAGTATGTTCACTCATCTGCTGATCAGTCGCCAGCAGACTGGCAAGATTCAATCGGATACCCTGTGCATCAAATTCTTGTTTAACTGCCGTAAGAAGTTGTATCGCCTGCCAGTCTTTTTCCGTTTTAAAAAATTTGTGATAAGCCTTCAGGCCCTCGTCTAGTGTAATATCCTGCTCAGCCGCCAGGTTATAATATTTTTTGAAGATACGGACGGCATCTTCGCTGTTCGGGTTGAAGAGAGTCAGCGCTTCGCTCTGTTTATCGTAAGGGAGCAGGTGGGTGCAGATGAGATAATCGATTGGCATGTCGACGGCCCAGCGGACAATATCCGGCAATTCATCGATATTTTCTCTGGAGAGCACCATCTCGATGCCTATCTGAAAAGCGGAAGACACCCCCTGTCTGGCATGGTTGAGGCAGTGTACGGCTTCCACGACCCTGGGAAAAGCATGCTCTCCGCCATTGCCTTCTCTGCCTATGATTTTCATGCTGTCTAACGAAAGGCAGACGGTTGTCAGACCTGCCTTTATCAAATCATCTGCCCGGGACGTATTGAGCAGCAGGCCGTTGGTCTGAAATCCGATAGTCGCTTTCGGCGACATAGCGGAACGGGCCATGGCAATGATTTCTTCCAGGCCCGGATGCAGCAGAGGCTCCCCGATCCCGTTGAGTACGAGTTCGTGGATATGCGGCAGGGTAGACATCATTGACCGGAAGGCCGATATCGACAGATCGCCTTCCTCGATGCCGCTCCCCGCAGCATATTTTACGCACATCCGGCAGCGTAAATTACAGCGGGTAGTAAGCTCAACATAAATTTTTTCCGGATACGGGTTGTTCATATTTTCACAATATATTTAGAAGCTTAGAAATTCATCTCTTGCCTTATACATGAATTTCGTGAAGGTGTTTTTCTCTGTTTCTTAAAAGGAGACGGCCACAGCTATCCGCAGATACTATCAGATTGGCAGGTGAAAATCAGCACCTGAGTGGTCAGCAGCGAGGAAAGAAAGAGGAAGAGAAGAGGACGCGGCTTTGACTCCGTCTGCAGACAGCGATGTGTTGCCCCACTGTTCAGCCTGGATAGTATTGATGGACTCGTATAAAGTTCGATCTACATCGTTTCAGATACTACGCCTAGTATATCAAGCTTTTTCCGGAGTCCATCTGGCGCCTGAGGTTACTTTTTACGAGATCATCATCATTATTCACATTGTATGCTTTATCGCCCGGGCGTTAACAATCTCTGGCACTGCTGACATATTCAATAATCAATTCACCGGTATTGGGGTCTTTGCGGGTGAGTGTGCTGCCACCGCATTGCAATTTGGATGGTGCCTGCTGAATCGGGATATAGACAGGGACACGTTTCTCCCGTTCGATAACAACTTGTTCAGTCGGTGGTTCCTCATAGCGGTTATAATTGGGCTGTCTGTAAATATAGTAAATCGATTTGCCATGCCTTTTTCTCCAAGAGTTCCCTGCGCCGCCGCCTCTGTGTCTATGCCCGTTCCTCCTTTCTCCAAGAGTAGAGCGTACATGGTGCATTGAGGTATCCCGCCTCTTCGAATCACGGGACCAGTGATGTGATCTGGACGGCCCAGTCGGCGTCATTGATTCCCAGCGGCCAATTCTGTCATTTGCCTGAAGACCTCCTGCTGTGAGCGGCACCAGAGAGAAAAGAGCCAGGACAAATAAAATATTTATCTTCATAATATTTCTCTTGCCTGTGCGAAATTGCTGTTTTTTACATCCGGGAAGACACCAGCCGAAGTCCATCCTGCGCATAACTGGACCTGCATTCTTCCCATATTGTAACTCTAAGAAGCACCTTGGGGGCAGTCAAAACAAAAAATCGCCAGGAGAGAAGGAGAGGACAGCATGACGGAGTAATTTCAATAAATGCCTAAAACTCCGCCGAATATCCTACTTTGCCGGTCGGTAATTCACCTCCACCGAAATGTGGACAAGTTCTTCATGAATACCCAGTTGTTCCCTGAAGAAATCAGATCCAAGGGATTCACTTGTCACAAGCGACAGGATACAGGCATATTTGCTTTTGCCGACCCGCCATACATGCAGGTCGCAGATATCAGCATCGACAGGACTGGTTGCAATAACCTCCCTGATCTCGGCAACAACGGGGGCGTCCATCTCGGCATCGAGCAGGACCCGTCCGGTATCGCGCAGCAGGCCGTATGCCCAGACCGCTACCAGGGCGGCACCGACGATGCCCATGACCGGGTCGAGCCAGGCCGCTCCCCAGAATTTGCCACCGGTGAGTGCCAGGATGGCCAGTACTGAGGTCGCTGCATCGGTAATGACGTGTAGGTATGCGGAACGCAAATTCAGATCATGATGGTGGCTGTGGTTGTGTTCGGCATGGTGGTGTCCGTGATGATCGTGACCTGAATGATCGTGACTGTGGCTGCCTTTCAAGAGCCAGGCGCAGGCAAGGTTGACAAAAAGACCGACGACGGCGATGCCGATCGCCTGGTTGTAGTGAATCGGGCTTGGATTCAGAATCCTCTCGATCGACTGGTACAGCATCAATCCGGCCACCATCACCAGAAATAATGCACTGGTATATCCGCCGAGTACCTCTATTTTCCAGGTCCCGAAGGCAAATCTGCTATCAAGGGCGAAACGCCGGGCCGCCCCGTAGGCAACCACTGATAAGCCAAGCGCCAAAGTATGGGAGCTCATGTGCCAGCCATCGGCGAGCAGGGCCATGGAATTGAAAATCCACCCGCCCAAAATCTCGGCAATCATCATGACAGTGGTCAGCACAACCGCGAAAAGAGTGTTTCTTTCCGCCAGCGGATTACCCTGATCAAAGACATGTGAGTGGCTGCAGTCGTCTATGTTAACAGCGGGTTGCATGCACAAATGTTCCTTTGTAATAAAATGATGGCGTCGTAAAAACTACCCAAAGGGCATAGCAATCTTCTCCTTCTGAAGTTTTTCGAAGTCTGCGCTTATCTACTTAGCCATCGCTGATTTTAAGGTTTTTACGAGTTTGTCATAAAATGATTGCCCCATCCTCAGGATGGTTGCTTAAGGGATGAAAAGAATTTAATTTTCTGCATTACCAGCAATTTTCAGTTTATTGCTCTGTACAGTAAAAAGACTGAGGTCTCTTGTCAATCTTCGAAACCTGACCCCTGGAGCAAGAAGCTGGCAGAAGGGTAGAGCAACCATGATGATCAGAGGTGGAGGGTCGATCTTTGCCGAGCTGCATCATTTTTCTTAATTGTCAGGCTACAGGGAATTGAATGTATTGCTTATAGCCTTCAGTTGGTCTACCGTTTGATTCAGTGATCGGGGAGCCCTTACTTTGGTAAAAAAAACTGCGAAAAGCAGTCCTGCCCCGGTCGGGCATAAGATAAAAAAAATTCTATCTAAAGGTGTCTATCCCCCACAAGGGATGGACTAAACGGAGTGCCTCCTTGTGGGGCGTTTGACATCAGGTGGAAGAATGGAAGAAGAGAAAGAACGAAGGGAAGATGAGGACACCCGTGCTACCGGACTGTCCGAAAAACGGGATGCGGTCTACCGGCCGATGGAGATGGCTCTAGGACAACGGCCCGGATCCATCAAACGTTCATCCCTGGCCGAGACAAGCGGTCCCTTTCGGCAAAGCTATCTTGACGAGCTGAAACGTGATATGGAGGAGCTGACCGAGGAGATCATCGAAACGGAATCCTTGAAAGATGTCATGCCCTTACTGACCACCAAGTATGCTGTTGAGCGCAATATTCTGGCCAATGAACGAAACCTCATGGCGGAGGAGCGTTCGCTGCTGGCAGAAAAACGGACGCTGGCTGCCCTCGACCGGACCGAGCTGGCGGAAAATAGGAGCGGCCTTGCCCGCCTGCGCACCCAGTTGGCGCAGCGCAGTGTCTTTCTCGCCGAAAAGAGAAGTCTTATGGCCCAGCAGCGTACTTTTCTGGCTAAAGCCCGTACCGAACTCGCCTTTACCCGTACCGGCGTCGCCCTGGTCGCCTTGGCGACCGGACTTATACGGTATTTCGGTATTGGCTGGTGGACGGTGGTGGATGGCTCGATTTTCCTGCTTGGCATAGCCATGGTCACAAGCGGTATATACTACTATCTGCCGACGCGCAGGCAGGAGGGTGGTATTTTAGCCGTTATCCGGCAGAAGGAAGAGGAGTTGATGAAGCGTAAACCGAGAATTATGGTGTTGGATGATGATGTGTCGGTCTGCAACAGCCTGAAGATCTATCTTGGCAAAGGGAAATGGGAGGTCGAGGCCTTTACCAGTCCGTATGTTGCCCGTCAACGTCTCGAGGTCAGCCAATTCGATGTGGTTATTACTGATTTTATGATGGAGGAAATGACCGGGATTGAATTTTTGCATCACATACGACGCCTGTCTCCCGGTACCCAGGTGATATTGATCAGCCGTATGGAGATGCTCGATGACTTTGTAAAAAGCGTGCAAGATGAACTTTTCGACTATTTTTCCAAACCGATTAATGTTCAGGAGTTGAAGAAAAGCGTCAAACGCGCGCTCGAAGAAAGAATGTTGATTTAGTTTCGCATGCATCCCCCCTATCCAGGGCAGCAGTGAAGAAATTCCATTTATCAGGAGCAGGAGAACCAGATGATTAACATGTGGAAGCATCTGCATAGAGAAAAATCTCAGGAAACCAGGGCGGAAAAAGTCCTGAGAAAGAAATATCATGAATTTCTGTCGGTGCTTTTCGAAAACGAGTACAGCCTGGAACTGATGACCCGGCTGGAGGAAAAACTGTACAACAATCAGCTGATCAGTTTCCCCTACCTAAAGGCTATGATCGGCAATCTCTCCAAGCGTATTGCCAATATCGCGGAAAGTCTCATTCAGCTCTCTGGAGGAGAATATACCGAACTCAGGGATGTATATCGCCAATTGGACGGGGACGTCCGGCAGATACTCACCGGGAGGAAGGAGTTCATCTATACGCCGATCATTATTCCTCTTGCAACCGTGAAAAAGGAACTGGCCGATAAGGTGGGTAATAAAATGGCCAATATCGGAGACATGCACAACCATTGCGGCCAGTTGATTCCTGACGGCTTTGCCGCTACAGCATGTGCGTATAACCAGTTTCTCGAATATAACAATTTATCGGCAAAAATTAATGATGTGTTGTCCGGTCTGGAACCGGAGAACAGTCACCAACTGCTTGAAACTGAAAAGACTATAAAAAAACTGTTTCTGAGAGCACAGATACCGCCTGAGATCGAACATTCAATCATTGAGCAGAGTGAAAAACTTGAGCAGGAAAAAGGCCGTCCTCTGTATTGGGCCGTACGCAGCAGTGCCATAGGTGAGGATATGGCCGAAAGCTCCTTTGCCGGACAGTTTGCAACAGCGCTCAATGTCCGGACCGATCAACTGCTGCAGGCCTACAAAGAGGTCGCGGCAAGTAAATACAACGCCAATGTGATCGTCTATCAGCGGATGCGTAATATTCGCGACGACGATGTGGTGATGAGTGTAGGGTTTATGGAGATGATCGATCCCATCTGTTCCGGGGTGACCTATACGCTAAATCCGGTGCAATCGGACAGCCGGGAAATGGTAATCAATGCGGTATGGGGTGTAGGCGAATTGCTGGTTGACGGAGTTGTCTCAGCGGATGTGTATATTTTACAGCGGAGTCCCGGTTTTCCTCTGGTCCGGATGGAAACCGCCGACAAGGAAATCTGTCTTTCCCGGCGCCAGAGCGGCGGACTGCGGCAACTGGTCGTACCGAAGAGCAAGGCCATCAGGCGTTGTCTGAACAAAGACAGGCTGAGAAGACTTGCCGATATGGCCATTCGCATTGAAGAGCATTTTCAGGGACCGCAGGATATTGAATGGTGTTTTGATCGGGAGGATCAGCTGTACATGCTGCAGGCACGCCCCCTGCGGCTTTGTCAAAAAATCGAGCGGCAGGGGCCGGTTCCCCTGTTTGACGCAAAGGTAATAGCCGACGCTACCCAGCCCATCAGCCCCGGAGTTGGCTGGGGAAGGGTGAAAAAAGCCTCAAATATTCATGATGTTATAGACCTGCCTCAAGGTACCGTCCTGGTTCTCAAACACTCCTCGCCACGATTTATCGGGGCACTACGCAAAGTTGCCGCTGTGGTCGTTGAAAAAGGCAACTGGACGGATCATATGGCGTCGGTTATTCGGGAATTCGGGGTGCCCTGTGTCGTTCGGGTTGCCGGTATTTTTGACGAACTGCAGAATGGCCAGGAAATCACCGTCGACGCGGATGAGGGTATCATCTATGCGGGAATAGTCACAGCCTTGCAGAAAGGAGCGGCAACTTTTCAGGAAAATCAAGTCAGTGTACCATCAACACAATCCCATCGCTTACTCGAAGAGATGGCTGAATACATCTTTCCGCTGCACCTGACAGACCCACGGCACGATGATTTTTCTCCGGCGTCCTGCCGAACCTGGCATGACATTCTTCGTTTCTGTCATGAAACGGCCTTGAATGAGATGTTTCTGTTAAAAGAAAAAAATCGGTTGCACTCGGTAAAAAAAGTCTTCAGAGTGGAAACCACTCTGCCGTTTACTCTCTATGTTCTTGATATATTGGGAAATGCTATTCAGGGAAAAAACAGCAATGTGATCGACGGAACGGATGTCAAAAGTCTGCCGTTTCAAAAACTCTGGGAAGGGATGACCGACCCGGCGATTAAGTGGCGAGGCCCGGACCGCCAGATGGGGACCAAGGATCTTTTTTCCGCGATGTTAAGGACGCCGATGTATTCGGCAAATCAACCGGTGGACACCAAGAGCTACGCCGTCGTCGCGCCGGAATATCTCAACCTCAGCCTCAGCATGGGCTATCACTACATTGTTCTCGACTGCTATCTGTCCGACGATGCGTTTAATAATTATATTTCCCTCTCCTTTAAGGGAGGAGCTGCCGAAGCGAGAAAGAGGAGTCTACGGGTAGCCTTCGTTGCCGAACTCTTGCGGCATCTCGATTTTAACGTCAGCACCACGAATGATTTTCTCAAAGCACGCCTGAAGACTGAATCGGCCCGGGAGTTAGGTAAAAAACTCTATGCGATCGGACACATCCTCGGCGTTACCCAGCTTCTTGATCTGGCGATGGAAGATGAATCGATGGTGGCGAAATGTGTGGCCAGTTTTGAATCCCAGGATTATTCACTGGGTATCGGCCAATAAGAGGTAGCCGAAGCCCTTTGTTTTGCAGGGAGATTGCCCTGTTGAAACTATTTCCCACGTCGTTTCAGCCCAGTCCTGCTGCCAATTGTCCACTGCCTGATTACAGCTTTCCTGCCTGGCAATATAGGCGATGGTTCGCCACTGATTTTGAGTCAGTCCAAGTGATTGGACGCGATCATCAAAATCACGTCGCATTAACCTGGGGAGACCTCATAAACTAAAAAACCGATGCTTTTTCCGGATCAAAATATTTCATGCCGAGAATATTATCAGCTGTGCGTATAAAATAAGTGAGGCTTACTATTGTGCGAGCGATGGCGATGCAGAGATGAACGGATTCTCCGGGTAAAATGAGTCAACAAGCCGAGTCACGGCAGAATCAAATGGAGACGGTCTTGATGACGATCAGTGCAAGCTTTGGAGCAAGCAATACAAAACGGTTTTGAGATATTTTTGTAAAGATGTGCCCAAAGGCAGTGGTATGCATTTCTGGATTTGTCATCAGCGCACTGTCGATCAACCGGTGCTTGTCTAAAAACATTGAAATAACATCCCATTACCCGGAAAAAAGTGGCGAAGTTACAGAAATATTCTTGCATTAAATTGTGATTGTGGTTTTGTGCTGTATCTTATTACTGAAGTTTAGGAATATATCCAAATCATGGCTTCAGATACAGAGGCCTTCCTGGCAACGGACTGTCCTCTTCCTTCGGCAGAAAGCTCTTTGTCCTGGAACATTGCACTCACGAGAAACGACGGGTGCTGATCTTGTCTCACATAGTAATAGAAATTTTTTTTGTTGTCCTGGCAGTATGGCGGTTGCCGTTACCACCGAGAAAGGTAATTTTTTAAACACCTATCCAAAGCACCAACAAACATGACAAAGCGAGTTGTAATTACAGGTTTTTCTTTCAGATTCCCAAGCACCAGTGTCGACCGGTATTGGCAAGACCTTCTGAATGGCCGGGATTTGGTCACCGAAGTAGATCCGGACCGATGGGCTCAAGACACCTTTCTGCATCCAAATAAAAAACAGCCGGGAACAAGCTATACTTTTGCCGCAGGCTCTGTTGGAGATATCGCAACATTTGACGCCGGCTTTTTCGGTATTTCCCCAAGAGAAGCCTCCCTGATGGACCCGCAGCAGCGCTTGCTGCTGGAGATGTGCTGGGAGGCCCTGGAAAATTCCGGCATCAAACCGTCTTCTCTGCGGGGCAGCCGGTGCGGAGTCTTTATTGGTATTGCCAGCGCCGACTACTCCTACAGACTGGCCGGAGATCTTGCGGCGGTCGACTCATCGGTTGCCACCGGCAATACCGCGAGCATCGCAGCCAATCGTATTTCCTATTTCTTTGACCTGCACGGTCCGAGTATGGCCCTTGATACCGCCTGCTCGTCATCCATGGTTGCCTTCCACCAGGCCTGTCGATCAATTCTCTCAGGAGAGAGTGTCCAATGTTTTGCCGGTGGCATCAGTCTCCATCTACACCCCTATGGCTTTATTTCTTTCTCCAAGGCCTCAATGCTCTCGCCTCGTGGACGATGCCGGGTTTTTGATGCATCGGGCGATGGTTACGTCCGTTCAGAAGGCGGTGGTGTTTTTTTTCTCAAGGATTACGACCAGGCTATTCAAGATGGTGATCCGATCCTGGCAGTGGTCGCAAGTTCCGTCATTAATATGGATGGACGCAAGTCGGGCCTGACGGTGCCCAACCCAACAGCTCAGGTATCCCTGTTGGAACAGGCGTATAAAGAAGCGGGCATCGATCCTGAGCAAATTGACTATCTGGAAGCTCACGGTACCGGTACAGCCGTCGGAGATCCAATTGAAACATTGGCAATAGGCAGGGCGCTTGGCAAACGTCGTTCGAAGCAAAGTCCTCTCCCGATAGGTTCGGTAAAGAGTAATATAGGACATCTCGAAACGGCATCCGGGGTGGCTGGGCTGGTCAAAGCGCTCTATTGCATCGAGCACCGGATGGTACCCGCAACAATTGGGGTCGAAACCCTCAACCCGACTATCGACTTTGCCGAACTGAACGTTGAAGTCGTCTCGGAAAACAGGCCTCTCAAGAAAAAAGGCAAACTCATTGTCGGGATCAATTCCTTTGGTTTTGGCGGAGCCAATGCCCATGTCATCTTGCAGAGTCATGAGCGCGTGCAGTCAAAGACAAGGAAACGGCCTCAGGATAGTCTCTGGCCAATCGTACTTACTGCAAAGGACGAAGCCGCGTTGAAAGCGACGGCGAGCGAGTTCGCTTCATACCTGAAAAATCAGCGACAGTCGGCTCTCTACGATCTTGCCTACAATACTGTTTTCCGGCGCGATTGGCACGATCACCGGTTGATGGTCTACGGAACAACGCCAAAAAACATTGCCAAGGCACTTCTCAATTTCGCGGGCGATATACCGGAGCAACTCCTGCTGGAAACCGGAGTTGCTCTGCAGGCGCCTCTCGGGCCGGCTTTTATCTATTCGGGCAACGGCTCCCAATGGCAGGGGATGGGCAGACAACTCCTGGCGGAAGAACCGATTTTTCACAAGACGATACAGGAAGTCGATGTCCTGTTTCAGCGTCATGCAGATTTTTCTCTGGAAGAGGAACTGGCCGGAGCAAATGGCGAAGGGCGCTATGGATATACGGAGATTGCCCAACCTGCCTTATTCGCTCTGCAGGTCGGTATCACTCAGATGCTTCGTCACCGGGGTCTTCAACCTGTAGCTGTGGCAGGACATAGCGTGGGTGAAATTGCCGCGGCCTGGGCGTCAGGCTCCTTAACTCTTGAGGATGCAGTTACACTCATTTATCAGCGCAGCCGGTTGCAGGGTACAACCAAAGGACAAGGGGCAATGACCGCCATCGGCCTGGGCTACGATGCAGCTCTGGAAGTGCTGCTTGAGCTTGGTCTTTCGCCGTCACTCACCATTGCCGGAATCAACAGCTCTCGCGGGGTAACGATAGCCGGCAGCCCCGACTTACTGACCCAACTGGAAACCACCTTGACCAAGAGGAAAATCTTCCAGAAACGGCTGGATATTGACTATGCCTTTCATAGTCTGGCCATGGATCCGATCGAAGTAAGTGTCAGACAGGCGCTGGCCGGGATCCGGCCCCGCAGATCTCATATCCCCTTTTTTTCCACCGTCACCGGAAATTTGTTGGACGGCCGTGAACTTAACGCCGAGTACTGGTGGAATAATATCCGTAAGCCGGTCCTTTTTGAGCAGGCTGTTAAAGGCATCATTGAGCAAGGCACGAATATTTTCATTGAGGTGGGGCCCCGACCCGTGCTGCACAGTTATATCAACACCTGCCTGAAAGATGAAAAAACGGAAGGCCGGATCATTGCCACGGCCACAAACGGCGAAAATTCTCCGGAAAGGGTCTGGCGGGCATACAGCCAGACAATCCTCTTCGGGGCAGCTTTCGATTGGAACCAGGTTTTTTCGTCACCCGGAAAGTTTATGCAGCTGCCGAACTATTCCTGGCAGCGAATGCGTCACTGGCACCCGGTCACTTCGGAATCGATTGGCTTGCTCGATCGGAGCAAGGTCCATCCTCTACTGGGCTATGCTCTTGCACAACATGAACTTACCTGGGAAAATCAACTCGACACAAAACTCTATCCGACTCTCTCCGACCATGTCGTCGGCAACGCCACCGTCTATCCCGGGACGGGATTTTCCGAATTGGTCCTGGCCGCAGCCATGGCCTGGCACCCGGGCTGTCTGGCCGATATAGAGGGCCTGGAAATCCGCTCTCCATTGTTGCTGGAAAGCGACCACACCAAACTCATCCGTCTTAGCATCGATGGTCAGGACGGAAGTGTGGCAATCAAAGGGAAAGATCTTGGCGGATTCGAATCCTGGAATCTCCATGCAGTGGCGCGAATCCTCAGCGAACCGCAGGAAATCTTATTGCAGCAGGGATGTCCGGTCCTTCCCAACCGTCGGCCCGATTTTACCGGTGCGGATCATGAAGAGTTGACCCGAAAGGCCGGTCTCTCCTATGGGCCGGCATTCCAATGTATTGATTATGGCTGGGTGGAAGGGGATTCGGCCCTGACTGTCTTCAAATTACCGGAAAGTATTGAAGCAGAAGTGGAGACAAGCCACCTTCACCCTGCCATCCTGGACTGCACGTTCCAGCTCATTATCCAACTATTGAGAGCTGATGTAGGTGTGTATTCGGGCCTCACCTTCATTCCTACCAGGGTTGGTAGGATTGTCTATCGTAAAAGTGATGAACTGCCCGCTTTTGCCAAGGCAACACTACTTCGCCGGGTCCCCCATTCCCTGACTGCGGAATTCACAGTTTTTGATAAGAGCGGCAAAGTGATAGCCGTTGTCAAGGACGCTCGGTTTCGCAGTGTTTTACTGGGAAAGAGCGCAGGGGATTATCTGCGTTTACTCCATTACCAGGGCATCCCGAAGCCCCATGTCTTCAATCCCGATTCCCGGCCGCTCATCGCTTTCAACCGTATTCAGGCAGCTTTTGTTAAACTCACAAAGTGCAGCGGCGTGGTGAGGCCCCATCGCCGTTATGCCGAAGAAGTCGATCCCCTGCTGGATATTCTCTGCCAGCAATTTACCCGGGAAGCGCTGCAGGGCCTGTCGACGGATGGCCGGATCATCCGGTTCGAGGAAATCCTGGCATGCAAGACAGGCAGACCGGAAATTGAGCCTTTTCTTGACCACCTGCTTCAGATGGCTGAGGACGATCAAACCATTGCCCGAACCGATGAGGGCTGGAAAATCCTGCCGAATCTGGAAGAACAGGCATCTGCCCAGGACATCTGGAACAGCCTTGTCGCCGATTATCCGGATTTTTTTGCTGTCGTCCATGCAGTTGGGCGTGTCGGCATGCATCTAAAATCAATTCTCGACGGGAGTATTTGCCCGGAGGAATGCGATCTGCAAAATACTCCTCCGGCACATTTGACCGGCCAGGTCTTCAGCAGGGTCGGCAAGCAACAGGTGGTTCGGACCCTACGCCAACTAGTCACACAGAGCCTGAAACAATTACCCGAAGGCCGGCGTCTCGGAATAATCGAAATATCCGAGGGATTACCCTCTTTTGCTCTTGATACCTGCCTCGTTATGGATTTCAACTGCGGCGATTATGTTTTCGCCAGCACCTCGGCCGATACGCTGGAGGCCGCCGCGCAGCTCAAAGGGCGTTTCCCTCGTCTTGAGACTCGACTCATAGATGGTTCAACGGAACAGGGCGAGGTGTCACCGGTCAGTCAGCTTGTTGTCGTTACTCTCGATTTTTCCACCCCGGAGGACGCCATCGAAGCGTTAAAATACGCCCGGAGCTGTCTCAATCCAGGTGGATCGCTTGTCGTCATCGGCCAACACCCCTCACGCTGGGTTGATTTTGTATTTGGGGCCGCGCGCAAACACTGGTCTTGGTCGGATGATGGTATCCTGTTGTCCAATCAATGTACCGCCCAGTTCTGGCAACAGCAACTGCAGCTGCTCGATTTTTCCACTGGCGGCGCCATAGAGCTTTTTCAGGACAATCTTGCCGGTCTCTACTTCCTCCTGGCCCAACCGGCAGAAGGGGCGTTACCGGCAGCGCCATCTCCCAAGACCATGCCCCGAAGCTGGGTACTGTTGGCCGACCGGCAGGGTTTCTCTGCCCGGCTCTCCGATAAACTCGCCAATATTCTCCAGACGAATTGTGACATTGTCGTGCAGGCCTGTCCTGATGACACGGATTCCCTTAGCACCCTGCTCCTGGAAACGACAGCCAGTTACGGACAACTGGACGGTATCGTCTACCTGGCAGGGCTCAATCCGGAGCAGGTGAGTGTTGAGACCGAGGCAATCCTTGAGCAGCAGGTGACCAGATGCGCCACTGCGGCCGACATCATCCAGGCTTGTGAGGCAACCCAGACCAATACCACCTGCTGGCTGATTACGACTAATGGCGCGGGCGATCTGCTCCCCGATCGAAACATCGGCGAAAATCGGCAAGTGCCTATTATTCCTGTCGATGCTGCACTGTGGGGCTTTGGCCGGACTTTGATCAACGAGGCATCGAACTACACCGTCCGCCTGGTCGATCTGGAAGGCCCTTTGAGTATACAGACCGCTGCAACGGCGCTGGACAGAGAGTTTGAATTCCCGGACAACGAACAGGAAATAATTCTTACCGCCCAGGGCGAGCGTTATGCTCCCCGTCTGACCATCGAACCGAACCTGGATGGCCATAAAGAGAAACCTAAGAAAACCAGTGCGATGACAGTTTCTCTCGGTTTCCAGTTTCCCGGTCAGCTGAACAATCTCCGTTGGGAAGCCACTCCCTGTAAACATCTGGCCGATGATGAAATCGAAATCGATGTGCACGCCACCGGTCTCAATTTCCGTGACATTATGTACACCCTTGGCCTGCTCCCCGATGAGGCCGTGGAAAACGGTTTTGCCGGTCCGACACTGGGGCTGGAATTTTCCGGAATCGTCAGGAGTGTCGGCAGCAAAACCCACGGTTTTGTCCCGGGGGACAAGGTCGTCGGCTTCGGTCCCTCCAGTTTCGGCAACCGGGTAATCACCAAGGAGGCGGCGCTCTGTCACCTGCCGCCGAAAATATCGTTTCAGGCTGCCGCCACCATTCCCAGTACCTTCTTTACCGCCTATTATGCCCTGCATCATCTTGCTCATCTGCAGCCTAATGAAAAGGTGCTTATCCACGGAGCAGCCGGCGGGGTAGGTATTGCGGCCATCCAGCTTGCCAAATGGCTTGGCGCCGAAATATATGCCACGGCCGGGTCGGAGGAGAAACGCGATTTCCTGCGTCTGTTCGGGGTAGAGAATATCTATCATTCGCGGACACTCTCCTTTGCCGATGAGATACTCGCCGATACGGATGGGGAAGGGGTAGACGTCGTGCTCAATTCGCTTGCTGGGGAGGTGGTCAACCAGAACCTCCGGGTGCTGAAACCCTTTGGCCGGTTTCTTGAACTCGGTAAACGGGATTACTACGAAAACACCAAGATAGGCCTTCGGCCTTTCCGAAATAATATCAGTTATTTCGGGATAGATGCCGATCAGCTGATGCAGGCCCATCCCGAACTTACTTGCAAACTGTTCGCCGAAGTCATGACTCTTTTTAAAGAAGGGGTTCTTCACCCCCTGCCCTACAATGTTTTTGAAGCCGAGGATATTGTGCACGCCTTCCGCTACATGCAGCAGGCGAGGCAGATCGGCAAGATTGTCGTGACCTATGAAAACGGTATCAGCCAGGTCCACACTCCGAGCCCTGCCATTCGTGGGAAGTTGGAGTTGCGGGGTGACGCTGCCTATCTGGTCACCGGCGGGCTGGGCGGTTTTGGCCTGCGAACGGCAGAATGGCTGGTGAGCAAAGGCGCTCGAAACCTCATCCTGATCAGTCGCAGCGGCCCGGTTTCCGAGGTGGCGATGAATGCTATAGATCGGCTCAGAGAACAGGGTGTCAAGGTGCATGCGGTTTCATGCGATGTCACCAATAAACAGGCGCTAGCCGATTTGCTTGCAGAAACCGCCACGGTTCTCCCGCCGCTGAGAGGAATCGTTCATGCGGCAACAGTCATCAATGACGGTCTGATAAGCAATATGGATGCAGCTCAGATAAGGAGCGTCCTCGCACCCAAGGCCCTGGGAGCATACCACCTCCATGAGCTGACTCTGAAAACACCGCTCGATTTCTTTATTCTTTTCTCCTCGGCCACCACCCTATTCGGCAACCCCGGCCAAGGCAACTACGTAGCCGCCAATGCCTGCCTTGATACCCTGGCCAACAATCGCCGAGCAGCCGGTCTGGCCGCTACCTGTGTCCGCTGGGGAGCGATCGAGGATGTGGGTTTTCTCGCCCGTAATGAAAAAATCAAGGATGCCTTACAGGGACGGATGGGCGGGTCGGCACTGCACTCTGCCTTTGCTCTTGATGTGCTGGAAAGCATGCTGGTTGCTGGCCGTTCCGGGCTTGGAGTTATGGAACTTGACTGGCGTGCCCTGTCCCGCTTCCTGCCAAGTGCCGATACCCCCAAATTCAGTGAGATTGCCCGCAGTGCAGGTGACGGCGGCAGTGATGAGGAGAGTGCTGACAATATCCAGCGGATGCTGGAAGAACTGACGGAAGATGAGCTGCAGGCTGCGATCATCGAGATGCTTAAGAGTGAGGTCGGAGAGATTCTTCAGGTTGCCCCGGATAAAATCGATCCGACCCGATCTATGTACGATATGGGGCTTGATTCCCTGATGGGCGTTGAACTGGTGGTCGTCCTCGAATCCCGTTTCGGCGCCAGGCTGCCGGTTATGGCCTTAAGTCAGAGTCCGACCATTGCCAAGCTGGCGGATCGAATCATCGAGAAATTAACCGGCAACGATGAGCCGGATACGGACTCTGATGAAAAGGAAATTCTGACTCAAACCAAACTGCTCGCTTCGCAGCACGGGGTCGAGGTGTCGGCCGGGGATATGGCAAATCTGGCCGAGGAACTTGAGTCCCGGGAAGCTGCCGTTAAAGACCGGATCATTAACTGATATGTCACAGAAAAATAAGCCCGGTATCACCGCCCAGATAAAAGACAAACTTATCCAACAGGCTCTGGAACGCCGGCTGCGTCAGGCAAAAAAAGAAGGGAATGCGGGAACAGCCAGTCGGCTGCCTGTTGATTCCATTAAGATACCTGAACAACATTACCGCTTTCATCTCCATCCGGGCTATCAACAGATCTGCATAATCAATGATGGTGCCACTCGCCTGGGGATTGGCAGTCCTTTTTTCAAGCTGCATGAAGGTACTGCCGGGGCCATGACCCGTATTGGCGGACGGGAGTTCATCAATTACGCCAGCTACAACTACCTTGGCCTTTCCGGCCATCCTGAGGTTATAAAAGCTGCAAAGATTGCCATTGATCAATACGGCACCTCGGTCTCTGCCAGCCGTCTGGTCTCCGGGGAAAGGCCTCTGCACCGGGAACTGGAACAAGCCCTTGCCAATGTCTATGATGTTGATGACGCAATTATCTTCGTAAGCGGACATGCCACTAATGTTACCGCTATTGGCCATTTATTCGGCTCGCGGGATCTTATCCTTCATGACGAACTGATCCATAACAGTATCCTGCAGGGGATAACCCTTTCCGGTGCCCGGCGTCTCTGTTTTCCGCACAATGACTGGACTACCCTCGATACCGTTTTAACAAAACAACGCCACCATTTCGAAAGGGTACTGGTCGTACTGGAAGGCATCTACAGCATGGACGGTGACTATCCGGAACTGCCGCGTTTTGTCGAGATAAAAAAGAAGCATAAGATCTTCCTCATGGTCGACGAAGCCCATTCTATCGGGGTGATGGGGAAGACTGGACTGGGTATCCGGGAACATTTCGGACTCGCCGGTGAGGACGTGGATATCTGGATGGGTACCCTGAGCAAGACGCTTGCGGGATGCGGCGGCTATATAGCAGGCGAGAGAGCATTGGTGGAGCATCTGAAGTTTCTTGCACCTGGTTTTCTCTATAGCGTGGGGATGTCGCCTCCCTTAGCGGCGGCATCTTTAGCCGCTCTTCGGGTGTTGCAACGGGAACCGGACCGGGTGAGTATGCTGCAGGAACGGGCACGATTCTTTCTGGAGCAGGCCAAGGCGGGGGGCATTGACACCGGCACCAGCTGTGGCATAGCCGTCATTCCGGCGATTATCGGCAGTTCCATCAGGGCGGCGCGTTTATCAACAGCCCTGTTCGAAAGGGGCATTAATGTCCAGCCCATTCTCTATCCGGCAGTGCCGGAAAAGTCGGCCCGCCTGCGTTTTTTCATTTCCTGCCAGCATACGAAACAGCAGGTTCAGGAAACGATAGAGGCAGTGGTGGAAGAAAGCGGACGCTTGTAACAGTAGAGGGAAGTCATTCCGTACGGGTTCAGATCCGGAATATCTTAACGCGATTCATCATCGACCAGACCCATTTTCGACAGCAGCAGGCCGGCCAGCTTCTCTATTTTAATATCAAGGGGAGTGTCTTCGGATGAAAAATCATCCTTGCCCCAAAGCAGGTAGTCAGTCTGGCCGTCAGGCTCTCCTGTTAGTGCATAGACCTTGGGCATGATGGGGACATGGTCGCCGAACCAGCACAGCCAGCTTGGCCCCGGAAGCGTCTGCAGCTGTTCGCGCACCATGCCGGCCATGCGGTCGGCGTTGTGTAAATGGCGCAGATAAATGGTTAGATCGGCACAGTCTGCCGGAGGAGGAGTTGCATAGAACCGTGCCACGTCACCTTCTTTCACTTTCTCCAGATGCAGCGGACCATGATTTTCCATAGTGATGACAAAGACAAAAATCGGCTGTTGGGGAGATTCACGCAACAGGGCACCGACCTTTTCGGCCAGAGCGATGTCCCCGACATAGGGTCCGGTCCTTTCTACGCCGGCAAAGCTGTTGATATCGATGAACTCGTCAAAGCCAAGATACGAAAAGACCTTGTCACGACTGTAAAAGCTGGCTGGGTAAGGGTGCACACAGACCGTTCGGTATCCCAGGCGCCTTAGAAAACCGGCCAGGGTTGGTATTTCCTGCCGGGCCAATCGGCGATAGGGGTTGAAGCGGTGTACGCCAAGCTGCTCCGGTGCAAGCCCGGAGAGAAATGTGAACTCCGTCCGTACCGTGTTGGCGCCCCAGGCGGGCACCGTCAATCTGCCCTGGCAAGCCGACGAGGATTTCAACGAATCGAACTCCTGCAGAATCTCCCGCCGAACTCCGGAAAACAACCGACGTACATCGAAAAACGACTCACTTTGCACCACCACCAGCTTTGGCAAGTCGAAAGGGGCTGCTAATACCGGTTTTGAAAAATTATCCAATACAGGAACAGAAATATTCTCCCGCTCTTTTTCGCCATAACGCCACAGGCTGGACAGCAGGCCCAGTTGCCGCAGATCTTTCGCCGGATCGAAACTCACGGCGAGTTTCTTCCTTGATCCAAGCCAAATCAAGACGATTCCCGAAAAAACAAGCGAAACCAAGATCACAACAAAATTTGCGGTTGTCAACTGCCCGGTTAAAGGAGGTTCAAAGGTGAGACCGGCAATCAAAGCTGTGGTATAGGCGACGAGAGCAAGCAGGATTTTTTCCAGGCCGAGAAATGGGATAAAAAGTCTGGGATGTTTCAGGGCATCGGAAAAATATTCAAAATCCTGAAAGAAAAAGGGCTCGCGCAGGGAGTGGAACTTGGCGTTGCTGACCAGGATAATGAAAAGCAGTATGGCAAGCACGTTGGCCATGGCAAACCAGGGACGCCGAAAAAGGAGTAGCTCCCCGGCAAACAGCAGCAGTAAAAAACCGAGATGGAGTGCAAAGGCAGCGGTGGGACGTCTCCAGAAAGGACGCACTCCCGGCTGCAAAAGGTGTTCGGCGAGAAACGAGAGCCCAACCCCGGCTATGAGAGGCAGCAAAATCGCCGACCAGAGCATCTCATCCACCATAATCGAGTAGCCTTAAAATACGCTCTGAAATAGCCGGCGGCAGGACGGAGAGCCACCATGTGCCAAAATTCAGGGGGAACGGAAAACTGATGCGGGGCCGATTGCGGGCCAGGCCATTTTTGATAGAACGGGCAGCCTTGTCAGGCGGCCACAAAAACGGTTTAGGGCCCGGCATGTCGCGGCACATCTGCGAATCGACATAGCCGGGCATCACCACGTTGACCCGGATGCCTTCCGGCCCGAGCCAGCCGCGCAGCGCTTCACCATAGGCTTTCAGAGCAGCCTTGCTGGCAGAGTAGCTGGGTGTGACCGGTAAGCCGAAATAGGCAGCCAGTGAACTTATCAGGGCAATCTGACCTTCTCCCCGGGCCCGAAGTGATGGCAGTACCGCATGTACAGTGGCCATAGCTGCGAGCAGATTCACCTCGAATAAGGTCTGTATCTCATCCCAACGTTCTCCTTCGCCTTCAGGACCTATATTGATATTGACGCCGGCATTGACGACGATAAGATCCAGTTTTTCCCTGCGACAGGTCTCCCGGAGCCATGTCGTGAGTTCTTCGCGGTCCCGCAGATCCAGTACGCGCGTTACCACCTTTGCCCCCCGGGCCTCGCAGAACCCTTTCAGCTCCTCAAGAAGGACAACGTTACGGCCCTGGAGAATCAAGGTCTTTCCCGGTTCGGCATATGCTTTAGCCAGTGCCCCGCCAATGCTGCCGGTAGCCCCGGTTATGACTATCGTTTCGGGAACAAAAGAACTTTTCATAGCAATTCCTCCAGTGGCGATTGCTCCCGCAGCAGCACCGACCGGCAATTTTCAACGGCCATGCCAATTCCCTGCCGTGAATAAAAGCCGCCATTTACCTGGGTGGTGTGAATGACTGTATTGCGAAAATGACGAAACAACTCCATCTGCGGTGGCAGATTGTCCAGCCAGAAATCATCCAGAGAGCCCTGGTAGGTGAGGCCCGGCAGGTTATAAATCGGGTCGCTCATAGCGATGGTTGGACAACTCGTGGCCAATGCATGCAGGCCCACGGTGCTGTTGACCGTCACCGTTCCGCGAGCATGACGAAGCAGGGCCTCCAGGTCCCCGGTTTCCATGAATTCCACCCGGTCGGCCAAGTCAAAACGATCTGCCAGAAGGCGAATAACCTTTGGATAATTCACCAGGCCGGTATCCAGCGGATGATTTTTAATCAGGAGCGCAGTATCTGCCGGGGCATGCCGGGCAAAAGACTTCATTACAGTTTCCAGTACTTCATTCATGTCCTTGAAACGGGAATGGTCACGAATCTGAGCGTCTCCTGTCAACTGGAGCGGCAGAAGAAAGTATGGTTTCGCACCCCGAATCCGATTCTGCAGCAGTGTATCGTCTCGTTTCCTGTGAAACCGCAGCAGCGGCAGCCGTTTCATATAGCCAAGGTATTCCATTGCCGCATTCACCGGCGCGTGGGTGCGATAACGTGAAAAAAAGAGCGGATTCCATAAGCCTGCCAGATGATAGAGCACATCGTGCGCAGCCCGGACATTGAAAGACGATTGAAACGGCCGGCCATTACCGTAATCCGGTACTGATGCGCCGAACTCACGAAACCAGTCGGGGTCCTTGGGCAGCTGAGAATAGCCGTTGACACCTTCGCGTTCTAAAGTAACCCAATAGGGACGAAAATATCCCTCTTCAAAGACATGGGTGCAAACGCCGCTATTTTTGCCATTTATTACCGCAGGACGGTGAACTGGGCGACAGTCGCCAAATAGTATCTGGTCCGTGATGCCGAACCGGAGGTATCTGTCTTTTAGAAAACTGCCAAGATCGGAAATCGGCCCCCGGTAGTTCCAGGCAGAGTTCCCACCCCAATATGCCCAATCTCCGGCGTTGAAATTGACCTTGAATATCCTGTGGCCGTCTGCTTTGAGCCGATTGGCCAGGCGGATAAAAAAAGGCGAGCATACTCCCTGAAGAAATAAAAATGTTCGTGGTTGATTCATCGTACACCCACAATCAGACGCAAGATGAATCTGAAGCAGTACCGCCACCAGGAAGTGCCAACCCCCGTTCTGGTGCGCCAGGCCAGCAGTTCATCCAGAGCCTGTTCCGGAGTAATTAATGCATCGCCGGTACGGCTCATATAAATGGGGTAGTCAATCAGGGCACCGGCCACCAGTTCATCAAGCGACAAACGGCGATTTCTTCTGGGGGGTGGCACGATATCCTTTGTCAGTCCCCAGCCGGAATAGAAAGGTTGACCATAGCATGTCACTGGTTTGTGACGCAGCAAAGCCTCGAATCCTGCAAGAGACGTCAGTACATGCACTTCATCAACGGCCATCAGCAGATCCCCCATGGCGACATCCGTCACCAACTCGTCGCACCAGCGCATCGCCTCGTCTTCACCAACTCCTTTTGCCCTCATCCCGGCCAGTACATCAGGATGGGGCTTGTAAATTATATACGCCTCCGGGTTTGCACTGCGTACTGCCTGCAATAAACCGATATTGGTACGAATTCCTGGTGCTGCATAAGCCAGTGATGCGTCGCTTTCCACCTGACCCGGTACGAGAATCACCAGATGAGAGTCAGCGGGTCGCCGCCACCGGGAGCCACCCAGGTTATACTTTGTCAACCCTTGGGTGACAAGACGTTCTCGCAGGTGGACTGCACGTGCGATTGCCGCTGGAGAAAAATCTGTTTTCGCCAACAGCTGTTCCAGATCAGATACACGGGTCGAATCGTAGTGGATGCCACGGCTATCCACTACCCACGAGAGGGGTTTGATCAGGTCTACGCCCAGACCAACCGATCGTATGAAGCCGTCCTCCAGCCTGATAATTCTCACATCCCGGGCAAGTATGCCGGGAACCGGTTTCATTCCCCATACCGCCAGCGTACCATCCTCCGGAATATCGGTGACACTGGTGGAGAACACCACCTGTGAATCCGGAAAACATCGGCGCAATACCGGCTTTTTCCAGGAAGAAAAATCGTGAGCATAGATCACTGAAGCATTCAATGAACGGTTTTTAACATCAAAATACATTTATATATCAATTTGTTAGTAGCTTATTTGCCAAACTGTGAGGTTCGGGAACACTGTGCTTTCGGTGTCAAAAATCGAGTGACTGATAAGTACTAGTCATGTAATAATCACTTTTTCAGAAGATTCCGGTACCAAGAATCAGGCGTTATAGTGCTTGAAAAATATCTAATGAAGAACAGTGCTTTTGCTGCACCAATCTCTCGCCCCCAGATAAAGTGATGTTCTCAGTTCCTGGTCCCGTAACAGCATCGTAAGAGCCGCCACCCACTTGTCCTGATCATTAGTACAGAGAAATCCTGTTTTTCCATGGACGACTTTTTCTTTATACGGTGTAACGTTGGAGTAAATTCCCGCCGCACCCAGACGAGTGATATCGAAGACCTTGCTATGCGATCGTGCCCGGTTGAAGTCGCTATCGAAACAAGGTGCGAGTCCGATATGATATTTGACCGTTCCGGCATAAGCAAGATAGTCCTTCCATGGCATTGGATGGACTACGCGAACCCGTGGAATATTGCGGAACAGATCTTTGACCTGGTCGGTACCGATGATTTCAAACCAGGAATTGGGGTGATTTTTTTGAATCCGTCTGATGATCGGTACCAGCCATTTGATTTCCATCCGGTGGGCCCAAGTACCGTGATAAAAATACACAATGGTGGTTCCCCCGCTCAAAGAATGCGGAACAACGAATTCCGGTTCAACCAGTCGAGGTGATGAAGCGGCATAACGCTGGATCAATTCAGGTGTCGAAAGCCAGATCTCACTGCAAACCTGACCAAGCAGCCGCCGAGAAAGAGCGTATCTCCAAGCTGTTTTTATGGCATAGTCGAAGGCGAGCTCTTTTGCCCGTAACGCGGAAGGGATATCATCGTCCATCAGGTAAACAACACTGGTCAACTGTTGCCGTCTGTTTTTGATCCAGAGCAGCCAGCATCTCGGGATATTGCGAACAATGACGATCATGGAATCATCGTCGAGAGATATCTCCTGTGGTCTGGTTTTAAGGGTGTCCACGTAGTGCACATTTTCATGAAACCGCATCGCCAACCGTCCATGCAGATAAAGTTGGGTGGTTGGTATCTCCCCGGGTGACAACACCAGTACTTTCAGAGGAACATTGGAGTTGTTTGATTTTCTCGGTACGAAAAGGCCATAGCCGGCAAAGAAACCTAGAAGGTTATGCAAAACGATTCGCAACACTTTATTGCCCATTTGAAGGTATCCTGAATTCTGATTCTTTTTCCGCACCAAACTCATCGGTATAATCGGTATATATCGGGATAATAGCCAGAAATTGCTAATGCGTTAATGTGTTTTTAAAGGTTATCACCAATAGTCGCATCAGTAATACATGACACAGAGAAGAATTACGAATATCGCAGGGATGTTCCTGCAGGGTATTCTGAAAGGTACATCGATGATTACTGCAATTTTTGACAGTGGTTGTGTTGTGCCATTCACCCATACATTAGATTTATAGATGACAGTCATGACAGAATTGCCGAATCTGAGAAAGATATTATCTATTGTTTCTTGTTCTCTTATTTGATTTTTTTCGTTTTCTTGTTTTTACCTCTGCCAAATTCCTGACGATAGCTCTTTTTGGTTTTTTCTTCGCAGTGCCTGATTGCCGTACTTTTTTTCGAAGATAGTCGCGGGCATGTTCGAGAAAACTGTCATTAATGTTTTTGGGATTATGAGCCATGGACAGTGGCAATAACCCTTTGCCAAGCCCTAAATTACGCAGCCTTCGAGCAATGGCCCCGATATCGAAAGCCACAACCGGTAGACCAGCCCTGAGAGCAATTGAAAGGGTGTAGCTGTAGGTTTCCGGCCACAAGGAAGGCAGCCATACCACATGTGGGGATAATTTTTTTAGGGTTTCTTGGGCATCCTTTTCAAGGTAACGACCAGTGATTGTGACGCCTGCGCCCTGAAGCAGGCGATCGTTCATACTGTACCCCATCAGAATGTACTCAATGGGAAGTCTTCGTTGTCGTGCATTTCGTGCACACGCCATAAGAACGTTAAAGCCCTTGATTTTGCCGATGGCTCCGATCACCACAATTCGGAGATTTTTATCTGAGTCAAGTTTCAAACCATTGATTTGGGGCAGCTCCAGCTTGAGATCTTCATGGGGGGAAACATCAAAGTTGACTTCGGGGAAATAACGTCTCAACCGGTCGGCTGCATCCTGGTCCGGTACCAACACCTGATCTGCTGCCCGCAATACCCGTCTGTGCATAATCCGCCAGTTGTGGATATCCAATACACTAAAATCGGATCCGTCATCTCTGAGACATTTATTGCAAAGTGTTTCCGATGGTTCACCGCAATAGTGACCCGAATTATCTGCTAGGTTGATGCGTGGACAAATGACCTTGTAGTCATGCAGGTTGACCTCCCAGCGAATCCCCAGAAGCTTGACAAGAGATAGGAGTAGAACCGGCGCGTTCGGTACAAAATCGACCAGACTGTGGGTATGAATTTCAGTGATGCCGAGGTCTTTGAGTAATTCGCTCATAGCCTCTGTATCCTTCAGGGAAATAGCCGGTAGATTGGGAAGCTGAGTCGCGGCGAAGTGATGGAAAACAGCGTGAGATGGTCTTTCTGGCATGGGCCGCATAAGATAGACCCCACAACCTTCTTTCGTTAAACGCTGGATATCCTCCTGGACATGTCTTTCAGCCCCGCCGCCACGATTATGACAAACGATAAGAATATTTTTCTCCTGTCGCAGTCGCATTAGTCTTTGCCGGTCGAGACGACGGCGTACATCATATAATGGATTGAGATCAATGAACTTGTGTACCTCTTTACGATACCTGGGATGCAATCGATCCATCGTTTTAAGTGCTATCTGTACCCTTGTGGAACTCTCCCCTTGAAAAGAGGTCATTCCCCAGTGGGGAACGAAGATATCAGCGGCAATAATATTGCGCCATTTCCTGCGAATTGCTCGCTGGCAAAAATCGTTTTCTTCTCCGTAGCCCTTGCCGAAAGCTTCCTCGTCGAACATGCCTATATCCAGCAATGTTGCTCTCTTGATATATATACAAAAACCAACTCCCGTCGGAGCTTCAATTTCAATTTCGGCATTGATTTTTGCCGTCATGGAATCCAATTCGGCGTAATCAAGTTCCAATGGGAATGGATTGTCCTGTAAAAAACGAGGATAACTACAAATGGTGGCATTGTTTGAGAGCGGTGTCACCGTACCGGTTCGGGGATGGCGACTTGCTGCCAGCCGCAGTCTGTCAAGCCAGTTGCCAAAAACTTCAGTGTCGGAATTCAGCAGTACCACATCCCGATCTTTGTGAAGGCTCATGCCGCGATTGACCGTGTATACAAAACCACGATTCTCGGAATTGACCAGTAATGAGAATAAGCCCAATCCGGCAAGCAGCTGCAGCTCATCTGTGAGACCTGTATCAGGACTGGCATCGTTGATCACTATCAACTCAAACGAAGTATCGCAGGAAGTCTGCAGCACACTTTGCAAACAGCGAAGAGTCTCGTCTCTGCCCTTGAAAACCGGAACAATGACATCTACAGTGGCCGACTGGTCTCCGGTGCGTGGTTTTAGGGCTGACCATGAGTCTTCATCAATGATGAAATTTCTGTAAGGCCTGGAGTTTGGTGTGGAAGTTGGAGAATTTCGATCCTCCTCCGGTAGTGTACTGCGTCCCTCCAGGCGACCGATGCGCAGGTAATGGAGTAATGGGTTCAGATGCATCTGCGCAACAACCGGATTGGTCTGCAGGTAGTAACCACTATTGAACTCCGGGGAGGGAGATCGGCCTTCCATACCGCCCCATTTCCAGAAGTGAAGGAGTGGATCAATACCTGAGCGGGAAACATCTTTGTTGCGGGCGAGGTAATAATCGGCATCAAACCATGGACTCGGAGAAAAGCGTCGATAGCGACCGACATAGGCATAATGGAGGAGAGTGTTAACGTGTTGTGATCGAAATTGAACCTGGAGACGATAAAAATCAGGATCAAAAAAGGGCATCGGTGAGCGTAGTTCCCTGTCGCCATGGATTACATAGTGTCGAATGGGTGATATTTTTTGGGAAGAAACATCATAATACCTGTCGAGGTAAAACTCTTTGTCGAAAAGCTGAGATTTACTAACAAGGCGGATCAGGAGTTTTCGATAGCTGCGACGCAGGGTTGGTAATTTCGTTGTGGCCCTGAATATGAAGAGCAGAAACAGCAAAATCTCACCCTGCCAGGCCTTTACTCGGTTACGAAACAGGAGTTTCGATCTGTGGCAGGTTTTTCTGGGTGAGGTTCGACGCTGTAGCTGTCGTCTCAAATTCTTCATTTTAGTTCGGATCCTGTTAAACGATAGGTTTGTGGGCCTGGCGATGATTCTGTTGACTGAACATCTCAAATAACCGCATTGCTAAAGAATATATATTGGATAATAAATAAGCACTCGTCTCAATTTCTGCCTGTAAAGACTACATTCCTGGAGAAATTGCAAGTGCATGACTGATATCAATGAACACTACTGCGATTCGAACAAGAGATAATCCCTGCGAGTAAGATTTACATTGATGTGTTTTCGCATCACTGCCTCTCAAGGTTCACTTCGTAGCATACCCATTGGAGATATCGTTATTTCTCTTTTGCCAGGTCGCTAAGAAATCTAGCCACTGCAGTCAGATTGCAGCACCGAGATAAGCAGGATCAAGTTTACCTTTCCAATTAGCAGCTTATTCCTGAATGCCTGCCATAAAAACAAGAAATTGAATATCAATTTAGATTCAATTGGTTGGGGATCTATCAAAGGTACGTACACCCTTGAGTGGGGCACCAGGTAACACAGCAGAGACTCTGTTTACCTAAAAAGCGACTATCGATCACGGAACAGCGGCTTAAAAAATACTCGTCGTATCATCTTCTTCCCATAGCCGTCTGCTTTTTCGCGCTGCACTACGCGGAACTTTCCAAATCCTTCTACCCTGACCACACCTTCCTCTGTTTCTGCGACATTTTTGGCAATTTGTTCCAGGGTCGACCGCACTAATTGGGTGGCCTTCTCTTCAGTCAATCCATTTAACAGTTCAGGTGAATCCAGCCTGATCCGGGAGAGTATGTCTACAGGTTTAAGAACCATATGTTTTTTTACGCTTGAATTGGACGTAAGTGGTTTTTTACTGTTAGGTTGATCTGGCATCTCCTCAATGGGAGCATTTCGCGAGGAGGTGTCCAAGTGCTCATTTTCGGTAATTATGATAGTCGAGGCCGCTTTGTTCGGCATCTGGTTCTTCTGAAGTTTTAGTACTTCTTCTGCATATCGTTGTCCGAGAATTTTCATGCTGTCAGTGTCAAAATGCCATCGACCAGTAAAGTTGAGTCCATTAGAGCTGACAACGGCGGTCCAGGGAACTTCTTCGGGTAATTTTGCGATTTGCTGGTTTACTGGAGTGCCATCTCTTACTTGCCCTGCCACAAAGATTAAATTTTCATTTTCAAGATCTGATCGCAGATCGGAAATCAGCTGTTTCAACTTCTGAAGATACTGGGTATTGTATGCATCCGCCTCTCCCTGATGCCATAGGATACCTTCGAGTGTTCCTGTCTTTTCGGCTTGTCGAGCGCGTCGTATCGCTTCATTGTAATTGTTGCTTCCCTTTGCCCATGTTTTGATACTCGTGCCTCCCCGGGCATTTACAACGAGACCAATCGAGATGGCCGGGGCATGCTGCCCCATTGCCTGGCAAAACGTGTACCCTGGATTCATTCCCTGTCGGCCATTTTTTCTGCGGATCGTTGAATAACGATTGAATGGGTTTCGGGCCGGCTCCCAACGGCCCTGACTATCGAACAGGTAGCACCCGGAGACAACCCCTGTATCTTCTACTCGAACCAGTGATCTGCCTGCCATATTGGACTGTCCGATCAAGAGATAAATGTGAAGGCTCTCTTTTGGCGGAGCCACATATTGAGATTGGGGATTTTCAGCTGCAAAGGCAGGTGCTGTCGCCGTAAAATAAAGAAGCAATAGAAAGAGCAAAAAGGGATGCGACGATTGCCTGGATCTCTTCTTCATTATCCTTATTCTCCTTTAGAACCTTAGAAATTCAATTCTTGTTTTAGAATGAATTTCGTGAAGGTGTTTATATCCCCCTTGTTGGGTGGTTGTATTTTAGTCAGCCCGAACATCTTTACGGTCGATTTCATTTTTTGGTGAGATGAGTGCTAAATAACACCCTGCGGACGGTGATTTTTTCACCAGCTTTTTTGCGTTTAAGCTGTCGTACACGAAAGTTGCCAAAACCCGGCATCTTGATTATCCCTTCCTGGATTTCGCCTACTGTCTTGGCGATCTCCGCCAGAGCCATATGAACAAAGCGGGTGGTTTCATTCTCATTCGTGTCGCTGCAAAGCCGAGGATTCTGAGATTTTATATCCGCAATAATATCAGCTAGGTCAAGATCGACAAGTTGTCGGGTAGCCCTCTTCCTTTCTGTGTTCGCTCGTTTACCTTTTTTCCTTAATTTTTTCGAAAGATAGTCGGATTTTTGGGCTCCGGTAGACTTGGTTTCAGTATGATTGTGGGAACTCTTTATAGAAAATCCGGCAGCTGCAGCCTTGGCAGACACCAGGGCGGCACTCTTTATTTTTCCTTTTGCCAGTAATACATTGTAAATCGTTTGATAGTAATGTTTATTATTTTTTCTTTTATCAGCAATTATCTTAAAACGTTCCTGGGTTAAGTTCCCTTCAATAGCAGATTTCATGAATTCTTTTAGCATCCCAGTACGTTGGAGCCAAAGTGCAGTTTTGTGGCCAACAAAAGGTAGTTTTAGAAATTCTACATTCGGAGAGTGAAGGAGAGAAATATGCAGAGCATCTAGTTTGAAGAATGGATCGTAGACAACAAAAACGCACTTCGCATGGACAATTTCCAACGAAGCGTCGCAATACTGCCCTGTCCAGTTTTGCGCGCGTCCTCCTGCATATCTGGTCTCCCACGGAGCCAAGTCGAAACTAAGGGAAACCTGAGGGTTTAAGGCAATCACCGTTGAACCAGGAACAAGCGAGGAGAATGCCAGCGCTCCATACCCCCCCATGCTTGATCCTGCAAAGACAACTTTTTTAAACTGACCAAAGAAATCTGTTCGTTTTAAAAAATCAAAATGCTCAAAGAGCGATAGGTCTCTATACCAGTTCTTTTTAGTGGGTTTTACAAAGAGACAAGAATAACCCTGCTCCAACACGAATTCTCCTCCCCAGCCAATCCGGAGATTATTAATACGGTTGACTGCTGCTTTCGGCATAGGGTCAAACGTCACCAGGAGGATGTCAGTACTTTGCCGAACGAAATCTATATATGCACTGTCCAGGCTTTGCTGGGTGAATTCAATTCCATTTGCATACTTCATCATAGAAATCTCGCTTGTTGAGAGATGTGAGCAGCGGCTAATGCCATGGTGTATCATTATTTATGTGAAAGAAAATATTCTTTTTGTAGCAAGTTCGGCAACCTATCTATATGGAGCCTCGTCGAAAATATAAAAAATATAAGCCCCAGTGGAGGATAATAATTGTCGATATGCCTATTCATTACAAGTTGAATTTAGTGTTGCGGCGTATGAAAAAAGCTTTAGTTTATATCCAGTATGAGATCCGTTGAGTACTTTGGAAGTTCACTTCTTGTTTTTTATCGTGAATTTCGCGCAGGTAATCCCCCTTGTGGGGTATTTGTTCTGATTTGGATCTATCTACAGTGGAAATCGATGCTATCGCCAGATATTCGTTATATGGCATTTTGCTTGCTGACAGAAACGAAACCAATAACGCAAACGACAAATAATGCTGGCGTTCCTAGTCCTTACAATAAGGACCAGTGATTGTAAAAGCCAGGCGATTGAATTACTAGTACATACTATGACTGCGATGCAATTAGATTACTTACGGGCATGGTTTTATGCGATGTGGTCTGGTAACCGTCAATCTGGATGGAAATCGTCTCATAGAATATAAGGTCGTAAATTGTCGAGGGGCGGTCGCCTTTTCCTTCTGATATTGAGGCATTAGGTGAAGAAAGCCATGCAATCCAAGAGGTGTGCATCGACGTGTTCAGTTGAAAACTGCCAAGCATACTGAAATTCGTTAATCGGTTTTAATAATTTTGAACAGATACTGTTCTGTGGGGGAAAATGGATACCAACAAGTTAAATGGTTTTAACTTCGCTGACAAAATAACACCCTATTTTCAGCATAAAGAAGTCGATTATTATCGCATCCACGGTGTGGATAAGCTCATAACCGGATCGCGCCACCTATTTTGCTCGTCCAACGTTGATAAAAATTTTGAAATAGATGGATTGCATCTTGACGCGGGAGAATGGCTTGGAACAGGATCATTCCGCAATAGTTTCTTCCTCGAACCGGTCTCGCAGTTAACAAATATTAGAGACATCAATATTTCCATCAAGTATGAAGGGGCTTTGCGTCTGAAGCTTATGTGTGCGGTTTTCGGGAAACCGCTGCAAATTCTAAAAGAAATCCAACTCGTCTCCCATAAACCTACTATTTACACTTGTCCTATCGGTTCTCCGACGGATCTCCCTGAAGCCTCCCGGATTTTTTTTCATATTGATGCGCTGGCTGGCGGCGCAGTGGTGAGCGATCTCTGTTTTTGTACAACGACACCTCCGCAAGCAAATTGCAGGTTGGCGGTTCTGCTTCGAACCTTTGGCAGAACCTTGGATATAAAAGCTCTCCTGAAGCGTTTTGTCGATGCCGGCCTAGCAGAGGCATATTATGGAACAATTTTAGACAGCATCGATTTCTGGGTTTTGGATACCACTACTGGCGTAGAGGGTGAATACGACAAAACATGGCAGGAGAATCTCAATCTGCGCGTACTCATCGGGCCTAATCTGGGGGGGGGCGGCAACGCAGGACATTTGCTCAGATTGTTCGAGGATGCTTGTCGTCAAGCGCATACCCCGCCGACAGAATTACTCATTCTTGACGATGATCTCTCTATCTCCATGGAGAGCATAGCACGATATTTCATGTTTTGTGCCTATCGAACTCAGGATGTTATCTGCAGTTTGCCGATCCTCATGAAAAGCAAACCGACAACCGTATGGGAAGATGGTGGGTTTTGGGGGCGGCTGAATTTCCATGAGGATGGAGATTTTGGCAAAAAGCGCAACTTGTTTCCCAATCTCTTAAAGCATGGTTTAAACCTGGATGGCTTCGAGAATCTCGACAGATTCAATGCTTTAAATATTTGCGAATATTCCACATTTATCTTTTACGGTATGCCGATGAAAATATTTTCAAAAATCGGTTATCCGGCATCGTTTTTTCTCCGTGGTGATGATATCGAACTGTCCCTTCGCGCCCAGGAACAGGGCGTTACCATGATTACCAATCCCAATCTTGCTGCCTGGCACGAACCAGCGCATTCCTATGGGCAGGAATATATGGCAATTCTGCACGGCTGTATCATAAATTTTACTTACAGTGAGCAGGGAGCGGATTATTATTGCAGATATTTCGAAGAACGATTTCTGGAGCATTCCTCCATCAATGATGTGACGGGGATGTCCCTTTATCTGGCAATCTTGACAGAATTAGTCGCTCCGGACTCACCGGTACTTTCTCCTCATTTTCAGGACCATTATCTTGTAAAACTCAAGGAACTGGGCAGCGTCAAGATGCAGAGGATCCCCAATGCAGACCGAGAGAGGTTTGAACAGGAGGCACGTGCTAACGATACCTTGCTGGTGCCTTTTGTCTATCCCGGTTACCACAAAAAGAGCAACAAGTTTAAGAATATCGTCGTGATCAATCATAGTATGAAGGCGTATCGCAATTTGCCGGCCTGTACTATCAGTGAGAAAGCGACCATTGGAATGAAATACATGGAACTTCTCATGCAACTTGAGCAGGGTTTTGACCAAGTTCGTGGCCGCTGGAGGGAACGTTTAAAGGGGGCAAGCAGCGACACCTATTGGTGTAATATTCGCGATAATTATGCTCAGGAGACAAGTGTCTTACGAACAACCGTGCGGTCAGTCAGCAATGAGAGATGTTCGGTTTTGCCAGACCCTGTTTCCGATGTTTCGGTAACCAAAGAAGATTTAACCTGGTGGAAAAAACAACGTGAGGATTTACGCTTTGAAGAGCGGGAAGAGGAATTGCAACTCAGTAAAGAGCTACGTGAGCAGATGAAAATCAATATGCAAATATTCGATAGATTTGCAGCAAAGTCTATTGATAAGGACTCTGATGCCTCAAAGACTATACTACCATCTGATTTTGATCCATCTGTCTATCTCCTGTTGAACAAGGATGTTGCCGATGCGAATATAGATCCCGCTGAGCATTACCTGAAGTATGGCATTAAAGAAGGGAGGAAATATCGTCTGGCATAAAATGTTGCAAGAAGTAATTAATACATTAAAGATATGGTGTTTGGAGGTATCGTATATGTTACGCTTATCTCCAAAGGCAATTCTTTGAACATCGTTAAAGCAAAGTCAGAGCAACTGATTAAATGAAAACTTTATATTTACATATTGGCAGTCATAAATGTGCATCCACTTCTATCCAACGATCATTACGAATTTCAAAAAATGTTTTGGCAAAAAACGGCTTCAGCTATTTCCATGAAAATATTAATGGAGAACCAAAATTTAATGCAAACAGTTGGTTGGAATATAAACCGGAATATTTTGCGAAAGGCAAAGGTGCCAAAGTCCGCCAGGTGGAGAAATTATTTGAAAAAGCTGCGGCATGTGACCGCAATGTAATTGTCTCTTCAGAAAATTTCTCCTGGATTTTTGAGGGAGATCAAGTCGGTAAAATTTACAATGCAGCTCGAAGACATTTTGATAATGTTAAGATAATTGTCTATATAAGAAGACAAGATAAAATTGCTGTGTCACATCATCAGCAGGGCTCGCGGACAAGGGATGGTTTTATTTTACCGGCATCGTTTTTGTATGGTCACGGAAACCGGGCACTACCTGAGAATTCTGCCATGGTGAGCAAATACCTTGACTATAACGAGAAAATTTCTCTGTGGACGAGCTATTTTGGGAAGGAAAGTCTCGTGATCAGAATTTTTGAAGAGGACCAATTAATTGGCAATGATCCTGTAGTAGATTTTTATGATATCTTAAATATTAATAAAGGATTCAAAAAACTTCGAATCAATCAGTCAAAAGGTTTTGAAGCTACGAAAATTGGCCATTTACTCATAGAAAATGGCCTCAGTGACGGTATTTTTCCGCAAATGATTTTTCGTAAATGTAGTGATAGCGGGAAGAGTTTACCTTCTCAGGC
>Ga0210123_1000101_pt1 | contig 54600 bp, 56 predicted proteins | sample Muzzi_PWB_D2_FD_185535 | JGI IMG/M metagenome (GOLD analysis project Ga0210123, IMG submission 185535) | Wetland microbial communities from San Francisco Bay, California, USA, that impact long-term carbon sequestration - Muzzi_PWB_D2 (SPAdes) | ecosystem: Environmental > Aquatic > Marine >... | reverse complement strand
CCGGCCAGCTTGGAGCGGCCGTAGGCGTTCAGGGGGGCCGTGGGGTCGAACTCGGTGTAGGGGCCGGGGCCGGCGCCGTCGAAGACGTAGTCGGTGGAGACGTACGCCAGGGCCGCCCCCGCCTCCTGGGCCGCCACCGCCACGTGGCGGGCCCCCAGGGCGTTGACCCGCAGGGCCTCCTCGGGGGCCGACTCCGCCCCGTCCACGTCCGTGTAGGCGGCGCAGTGGATCACCGCCTCGGGCCGCGCCGCCGCGAAGGCGGCCCGGACGGAGGCGGGATCGGTCACGTCGAGGGCCTCGCGGGGGTAGGGCAGGACGTGGTGGCGGGCCCCCAGGCGGGCCATCACGTCCCGCCCCAGCATCCCGTTGGCCCCGGTCAGGAGCACCCGCACCGCCTACAGCCCCTCCTTGGCCGCCGCCACCCAGTCCCGGTGGGCCAGGTACCAGTCCACCGTGGCCTCGATGCCCCGCTCGAACGTGTGCCTCGGCCGCCAGCCCAGCTCCCGCTCGATCTTGCCGGCGTCGATGGCGTAGCGCCGGTCGTGGCCCAGGCGGTCGGTGACGAAGGCGATCCGGTCGCGGGAGCCGGCGCGGCCGGTGCGGGCGTCCACCAGGTCGCAGATCCGGCCCACCAGGTCCAGGTTGGCCCACTCGTTGTGGCCGCCGATGTTGTAGACCTCCCCCACCCGGCCCGCCTCCAGCACCCGGGCCAGGGCCTCGGCGTGGTCCTCCACGTAGAGCCAGTCGCGCACGTTGAGGCCGTCGCCGTAGACGGGCACGGGCTCGCGCTCCAGGAGGCGGTCGATAACCACGGGGATGAGCTTCTCCGGCAGCTGGTAGGGGCCGTAGTTGTTGGAGCAGCGGGTGGTCACCGCGGGCAGGCCGTAGGTGTGGACGAAGGCGCGCACCAGCAGGTCGGAGCCCGCTTTGCTGGCGGCGTAGGGGCTGTTGGGGGCCAGGGGGGTCGCCTCGGTGAAGTAGCCGTCGGGCCCCAGGCTGCCGTACACCTCGTCGGTGGAGACGTGCAGGAAGCGCGCGCCGTCCTTGCCCTCCCAGGCGGCGCGGGCCGCTTCCAGCAGCACCAGGGTGCCCTCCACGTTGGTGGAGACGAAGGCCGCGGGGCCGGTGATGCTGCGGTCCACATGGCTCTCGGCGGCCAGGTGGGCCACCCGGGTCACGGGGCCGAAGCCGGCCTCCCGCATGGCGGGGTGGCTCCCGGCCAGCAGGTCGGCGACGAGCTTGCCGTCGCGGATGTCGCCGTGGATGAAGCGGTGGCGGTCCGGGTCGGGCAGGTCCTCCAGGTTCTCGCGCCGGCCGGCGTAGGTGAGCAGGTCCAGGGTCACGATCCGGACGGCCGGGTCCGTGGCCAGGAGGTGGCGCACGAGGTTGGAGCCGATGAAGCCGGCCCCGCCGGTGACCAGGAGCGTGCCGGGGGCGCTCACGCCGGGTCCCCCTTGGGGGCCTCGTAGGCGAACAGGTCGCCAGCCAGGTCCTTCAGGCCGGGGGCGCGGGCGTCCTTCTCCGATAGGAGGGGCTCGGCCACCGGCCAGGCGATGCGGATGTCCGGGTCGTCCCACCGGAGGGTGCGCTCGGCGCCGGGGACGTAGACGTCGGTGCACTTGTAGATGACCTCGGCCGTGTCCGACAGGACGCAAAAGCCGTGGGCGAAGCCGGGGGGGATCCAGAGCTGGAGGCGGTTGTCGGCCGACAGCTCCAGGCCGTGCCAGCGGCCGAAGGTGGGCGAGCCCTTGCGCAGGTCCACCGCGACGTCGAAGACCGCCCCCGCCACCACGCGCACCAGCTTGCCCTGGGGGCGCTCCAGCTGGTAGTGCAGGCCCCTCAGGGTGTTCCGGACGGAGCCGGAGTGGTTGTCCTGCACGAACGGGGCGTCGATGCCGCCGGCGGCGAACTTGGGGGCGTGGTAGGTCTCCATGAAGAAGCCCCGGGGGTCGGAGAAGACCTCGGGCTCCACCAGGAGCACCCCCTCCAGGGGCGTGGGACGGAACCTCAATCCAGCTCCCCCCGCGCCTCCCGGAGCAGCGCCAGCAGGTACTGGCCGTAGCCGTTCTGCTTCATGCGCTGCCCCGCCTCCTCCACCTGCTCCGCGGTGATGTACCCCATGCGCCAGGCGATCTCCTCCAGGCAGGCCACTTTCAGGCCCTGGCGGGCCTCCAGGGTGGCGATGTAGGTCTGGGCCTGAAGCAGGGAGTCGTGGGTGCCGGTATCGAGCCAGGCGATGCCCCGGCCCATCACCTCCACGTGCAGCTCGCCCATCTCCAGGTAGGCGAGGTTCACGTCGGTGATCTCCAGCTCGCCCCGGGGCGAGGGCTTGAGGTCCTTGGCGATGTCCACCACCCGCTCGTCGTAGAAGTAGACCCCCGAGACGGCGAAGTGGCTCTTGGGGTGTTGGGGCTTCTCCTCGATGCCGGTGACCCTCCCGTCCCGGTCGAAGGTGAGCACGCCGTAGCGCTGCGGGTCGCGCACCCGGTAGGCGAACACGGTGCCGCCCCGCTCCCGGGCCGCCCCGCGCCGGAGGGACTCGGCCAGGCCGTGGCCGTAGAAGACGTTGTCCCCCAGGATCAGGCACACCCGGTCGCCCGCGATGAACTCCTCCCCCAGCAGGAACGCCTGGGCCAGCCCCTCGGGCCGTTCCTGGACCGCGTAGGACAGGGAGATGCCCAGGGCCGAGCCGTCCCCCAGCAGGCGGCGGTACTGCTCCAGGTCCTCCGGGGTGGTGATCACCAGGATCTCCCTCAGGCCCGTGAGCATCAGGGTCGAGAGGGGGTAGTAGATCATGGGCTTGTCGTACACGGGCAGCAGCTGCTTGCTGACCGCCTGGGTCACGGGGTGCAGGCGGGTGCCCGCCCCGCCGGCCAGGATGATGCCCTTCACCGCCATGGGTCCTGCCTCTTGCCGGGATCGTGGAGAAACCGCGCGACAGGATACCGTTTTGGCCCCCCCCAAGGGAAACGCCACCCGCCCCCCGGGGCCCGCTTGGGGGGCGCCGGGCGCGGGGACGCGGGCCCGTCTTGCCAGGACCGGCGACGCTGTCTATGCTAACCAGGAAGCCGTCCAACCTGGAGCGCCCAACCTGGAGGAGGAAGCCGCCGCTTTGGAAGGCGTCATGCTCGAGGCGGTGATCATTCTCGGCCTGATCATCGCCAACGGATTCTTCGCCTGTGCCGAGATCGCGATCATCTCCGCCCACAAGGGACGCATCCGCCAACTTGCCGAGGCAGGCAGCGCCGACGCCCGCCGGGTGGCGGACATGCACGAGCACCAGGACCGCTTCCTGGCCACGGTGCAGGTGGGCATCACGGTGGTGGGGGCCACGGCGGCCGCCGTGGGGGGCTCCTCCGCCAGCCGTAACCTGGAGCCCTTCTTGAGGGACGTGCTGAACCTGCCGCCCACGGTGGCGGCGGTGGCCGCCCTGGGGGGCGTGGTGGCCCTGATCTCCTACCTGTCCCTGGTGCTCGGCGAGCTGGTGCCCAAGGCCATCGCCCTGCGCTACCCGGAGAAGATCGCCCTGTGGGTGGGGGCGCCCATGCAGGCGGTCTCCCGCCTGGCCTACCCGTTCTCACGCATCCTGTCCGGCTCCAGCACCCTGGTGCTGAAGGTGCTGCGCACCGAGGGGGCCGCCGAGGAGCGGATCGAGACCGAGGAGGACATCAAGCTGCTGCTGAGGGAGGGGCGCGAGAAGGGCGAGATCGAGCCCGGCGAGCAGGAGCTGATCCACCGGGTCTTCGAGGTGGCCGACACCTCGGTGCGGGAGGTGATGGTGCCCCGGCCCAAGATCTGCTCGGTGGACATCGCCACCCCGATGAACGAGATCCTCAACCTGATCGCCGCCAACATGCACGCCCGCTACCCCGTATACGAGGGCGACCGCGTCTGCGGCATCCTCAACTACAAGGACCTGCTCCAGATCCTGCGCGACCCGGAGGAGTCCAAGGGGGGCATCCGCAGGCTGCTGCACCCCCCGTACTTCGTGCCGGAGACCATGAAGGCCCTGCGCCTGCTCAAGGAGCTGCAACGCCGCCACATCCAGATGGCCGTGGTGGTCAACGAGTACGGCGACGTGTCGGGGCTGGTGACCGTGGTGGACGTGGTCGAGGAGCTGGTGGGCGACATCCGCGACGAGTACGACAGCGAGCAGAACGCCGTCCAGCGCATGCGCGACGGCTCGCTGGTGGTGGACGCCGACACCTCCATCGACGACCTGCTGGAAGACTACAGCCTGGAGATCCCCGCCTCGCCGGACTACGAGACGTTGGGGGGCTTCATGCTCACCAAGCTCCAGGGCATCCCCCGGGGGGGCGAGGTGGTGCAGCACGCGCGCCACAAGTTCACCATCGTGGACATGGACGGCATGCGCATCTCCAAGGTGAAGATCGACCTGGCGCCCCAGAAGGTGGCCTGAGGGGGGCGGGCCCCCGCGGGGAACCGCGCGGCCCTGACGGCAAGGCCCCGAAACGGGCGGCCAACGCCGAACGGACCGGCGGCGTCCCGCCGGGACCGGGCAGGATGCCGGGCGGCGCGGGCCCGGTGGGGGCGCTAGGGGGCGGGGCCGGCCGCAGCCCGGATGTAGGTCACCAGGTACCAGATCTCCCGGTCGCCCAGGCGCCCGTCCCACGGCAGCATCGCCGTGCCCGCCACCCCGTGCTTGATGACGTAGAAGATCTCGCCGTCGCTGCGGGCGTTCTGGAACGCCTCGGAGCTGAAGTCGCGGGGCGGAGGCGAGAGGCCGATGTCCTCGTCCGGCCCGATGTCGGGGGGGCCGTGGCAGACGCGGCAGTGGGCCGCGAACAGGAGCCGGCCCCGGGAGACGGCGGCGGGGTCGGAGACCACCGGGTTCACCAGCCCGCGGGCCGCGGGCAGGTCAGCCTCGGGGACCCGGGGGATGCCCACCGGCGGGGCCGCCTCCACCGGCTCCTCGCCGGGGGCGACGGGCTCCAGGAGGATGTCCAGGTGGTCCTCGGCGGGGGCCTCGGCGCCCGCGGGCGCGGCCGGCTCCACGGCCCAGGCGGCGGCCGCCCAGGTCAGGGACAGGGCGACGCCCAGGGCCCGGGCAAGGCGGTGTGCGTTGCTCCGGCGCATGGCGGCCGCACGGTAGCAGAGGACACGGGCACCCGTCCAGGGGCGCCGGTCCGCAGGACGCCCTATGGAGCGCCGGCCCTCAGTGCCCGGCGCGCGCCGGGGAGTAGTGGGGGTCGGCCCGGTAGGCGCCCGCGAAGGCGGCCCGGGCCTGGCTGAAGTCGCCCATGCGGTAGTAGGCGTAGCCCAGGTAGTAGCGGGCGGCGGCGTCGGTCGGGTCGGACCCCACGGCCGCCGTCAGGCTCCGCACCGCGTCGGCGTAGTCCCGGGCGTTGAGGCGCCGGATGCCCTCGGCCACCTCCGGGCGCAGGGCCTGGTTGGCGGGGGCCGGGGCGGCTTCCGGCGCCGTGGCGGCCTCGGGGTTCATGGCGGCCTCGGGGGCCATGGCCGCCTCGGAGGTCATGGGGGGGCCGGTGGCCACCTCGGGCATGGCGTCCGCAGCCCGGGCGGCCGTGCCCGCGCCGAGGGCCAGCGCCAGGGCCAGGCCCGCCGTCAGCATGCGACTGGCGTTCGTCATGGAAAGCTCCCTGATGGGTCGTACGTTGCCCCGGGGACCCCTTGGGCGGGGCCCCGAGGGACCTCCCCGGTCCTATCGGCAGGACCGGGCCCGGAATCAAGGGCCGCCCCCCGCCCCCGCCGCGGCCGGGGGCAAGAGCTCGGGGCGGTACCAGTCCGGCAGGGTCTCCCAGGGGCGCCGCTCGGGGTCGTCGTAGGGCGCGGTGAGGGCCATGATGCCGCGCTCGTAGCGCACCACGTCGGCGATGTCCCGGGGAGTCACCCGCAGCAGGAACGACGGCATGTTGCGATGGTGGCTGCGCTTGCTGACGTAGCCCTTGACCACCACCTCGACGTGCTCGGCCCGGGTCAGCTCGTCGTAGCCCCTAAAGCGGCGGGGGTTCTCGTCCCCTAGGTCGAAGTCAGTGGGGGGCTCGCCGGCCTGCTGGTCGCCGTGGCAGAAGATGCACCAGGAGCGGAACACGATTCGCCCGGCCTTCGGGTCCCCCTCCAGGGCCAGCACCTGGGCCACCACCCGGTCCGGGTCCGGGGGCGGCGGGGGGGCCGGCGGGGGCTCGCTGCACCCGGCCGCCGCCAGCAGGGCCGCCAGGGCGAGGACGCTGCTAACCCTGGGCCATGACCCGCTCGATCGCATCCACCTCCTTGGGCACGCCCCGGGACAGGACCCGGTGCCCGGTGGGGGTCACCAGCACGTCGTCCTCGATGCGGATGCCGGTGTTGCGGAAGGGCTTCGGCACGTCGGCGGCGCCGTCCACGTAGAGCCCCGGCTCCACGGTGAGGACCATGCCCGGCTCCAGGGGACGGGCGGCGCCGCCGTCCAGGTCGTAGCGGCCGGCGTCGTGGACGTCCAGGCCCAGCCAGTGGCTGGTGCGGTGCATGTAGAAGCGGCGGTAGGCGTGCTTCTTCACCAGGGCGTCCACCCGGCCGGAGAGGAGGCCCAGGGCCACCAGGCCCTTGGTGAGCTCCCGCACGGCGGCCGAGTGCACCGCCTCCAGGGTGGCGCCGGGGCGGACCCGGCGGATGGCGGCCTTCTGGGCCCCCAGGACCACCTCGTAGAGGGCCTTGTGGCCGTCGGAAAAACGGCCCCCCACGGGCACGGTGCGGGTCACGTCGCCGGCGTAGCCCAGGTACTCGGCCCCGGCGTCCAGCAGCATCAGGTCGCCGCGCCGCAAGGGCCGGTCGTTCTCGATGTAGTGCAGAATCGTGGCGTTGACTCCGCCGCCGCAGATGGTGGGATAGGCGGGGCCGGAGGCGCCGGCCCGGCGGAAGCGGTACTCCACCTCGGCCTCCACCTCGTACTCCATCAGGCCGGGGCGCACGGCGCGCATGGCGGCCAGGTGGCCCTCGGCGGTGATGTCGATGGCCTTCTGGAGCAGCTCCACCTCCTCCGGCTCCTTGCGCAGGCGGAACTCCCCCAGCAGGGGGGCCGGGTCCACGATCCGGGTGGGGCCCCGGGCCCCGGCCCGGGTGCGGGCGCGGAAGGCGGCCACCTGGCGGATCACGGCCTCGTCCAGGGCGGGATCGGCCCCCAGGCGGAGGTAGACTTGGGATTGCCCCGCCAGGAGCTTCGGGAGGTCGTCGAAAAAGCCCTCCACCGCGTGGGCGGCGTCGGCGCCGTAGCGGCTCCGGGCGCCCCGCTCGCCGGCGCGGCGGCCGGTCCAGCGCTCCTTGTCGGGGTCGCGGGGCTGGACGTAGAGCACGTAGCGGTGCTTGTCGGCCCCGGGGGTCAGGACCAGGTAGGCGCCGGGCTCGGAAAAGCCCGTGAGGTAGTAGAAGTCGCTGTCCTGGCGGTAGCGGTGCAGCACGTCGCCGGAGCGCACGGCCTCGGGGGCGGCGGCGAACAGGGCCACGCCGCCCTCCATGGCCTCCATCAACCGCTCCCGCCGCCGGGTGAAGACCGGCGCCAACCGCTGGATCATCTCACGCCCCGCATGCCGATTTCCCTTGCCGGACAACGGATTCTAGCATGGGCCCCGGGGCCCGCGCGGGGGGCGCGGGATTTGCGCCGCCTGTGCGCCGGCCCGTATGATCTGCCCGTCATGCGCGATTCCGGGACCGCACCGAAGAAGGGGCTGCCGCCCAGCCTCATCCTCCTGTTGTGCATCATCGCGTTCTTCTGTATCGGCATCTTCTTCTTCATGCGGCACGGCTTCTACCTGTTCGACAAGTACAAGCCGGACACCTCCGAGCTGATGCCCGCCACCCCGGGCTTCCCGTAAGCCCTCCCCCACCGCCCCTGAGGACCCCGGCACCGATGAGCCCCTGGACCGACGCCGCCCCCTTGAAGCACATCCGCTCCCACCCCGCCACGGCGGCGTACGGGGGCCGGGTCTACGTGTTCGGCGGCGGCGGCCCGCGCTTCGCCAGCCTGAGCTCGGTGGAGGTGTACGACCCCAAGGCCGGGCGCTGGGAGGAGGCGGCCCCCATGCCGAGCCACCGCTCCGGAGCCGTGGCGGCGGTCATGGGGGAGCGCATCTGGGTGATCGGGGGCGGATTCCGCAAGGACGACGGCAAGTTCCGCTTCCTGCCCACGGTGGAGATCTACGACCCGGCGGCGGACCGCTGGGAGGCCGGGCCCGACATGACGGCGCCCCACGACTACCCCGCGCTGGCCGTCCTGGACGGCGCCGTCTACATCCTGGGGGGCCACCACCCGGACGCCACCGAAGGGGGGCCGTCGAGCGATCCCGGCTTCGACTACTGCGAGCGGCTGCCGGCGGGTGCCTCCGCCTGGGAGGCCGTCGCCCCCATGCCCACCCCCCGCTTCGCCCCCACGGGTGTGGTGTGGGACGGGACGGTGTGGGCCATCGGCGGGTGCGCCTACCGCGAGGAGGCGGGGGGGGTGCGGGACTTCGACCGCATCGAGCGCTTCGACCCCGCCACGGGGGCGTGGGACACCCCGGGCTTCTCCATGCCCTGGCCGGCGGCGGCCCACGCCTCGGTCCAGGACGGGTCCACCGTGTACGTCCTGGGGGGCTATTCCGGCCCCGGCATCCACGACCGCACGGCCTGGTTCGACGCCGCCACCGGCGAGGCGCGCGAGCTGCCCCGCCTGGGGGCGCCCCGGGCGGCGATGGGGGCCGCCATCGTGGACGGGACGCTGTATGCCGTCGGGGGCTGGAAGGGGGACGGCCGCACCGTCACCGACCGGGTGGAGACGCTGGCCCTGGCGGGGCCGTAGGCGCGCGGCCCGCCCGCGCGAAGCCCCCATGGCGCTCCAGATCACCCCCGCGGCCCCGATGCAGGCGGCACGCTCCCACTTCGCCGTGGCGGTCCACGGCGGGCGGGTGTACGTGTTCGGGGGGGGCGGGGCCGACTTCGCCAGCCTGGACTCGGTGGAGGCCTACGACCCGGCGGCGGACCGCTGGGAGGCGTGCGCGCCCCTGCCCGCGCCCCGCTCCGGGATCGCCGCCGCCGCCCTGGGCGGCCGCGTCTACGTGATGGGGGGCGGCTTCAAGCTGCCGGACGGCTCGTTCGACTTCAAGAGCGTGGTGGAGGCCTACGACCCGGCCGCCGACCGCTGGGCCGCCGCGCCGCCCCTGAAGCACCGGCACGACGCCCCGGCGGCCCTGGCGCTGGGGACCGAAGTGTACCTGTTCGGTGGCCACCACCCGGACGCCACCGGGGGGCCGCTCACCGACCCGGCCTTCGACGGCTGCGAGGGCTTCGACCCGGGTGACGGCGCCTGGCGCGAGATCGCGCCCCTGCCCACGCCGCGCTTCTCCCTGGCCTGCGCGGCGATGCCGGACGGCATCTGGGCGATGGGGGGCGGCGCCTTCCGCGAGGGCGCCTTCCGCAACCTGGACCTGATCGAGGTCTACGACCCCCTGGGGGCCGTTTGGGGCCTGGCCCCCACCGCCCTGCCGTGGCCCGCCGCCGGTCTGGGGGCGGCGGTGCTGGGCGGGCGGCTGTACGTGGCCGGGGGCAACGACGGCGGCGGCATCAGCGCCCGGGTGGCGGCCTGGGACCCGGGCGTGGGCGCCTGGGACGAACAGGGGCCCCTGCCCGAGGCGCGGGTGATGGGGGCCCTGGTGGCGCTGGACGACGCCCTGATGTGGATCGGCGGCCGGGGGCTGGACGGCAAGACCCCCACGGCGGGCTGTTTCCGGCTGGAGGGGCCCTAAGGCCCCGCGCCGCGCCTGACCAGGCCGATCATCACGCCCAGGATGCGGACGTCCCGCCCGTCTTGCCGCGTCCCGTCCAGCACGATGGGCGCGTGGGCCGGGTTGGCGGGCATCAGGACGATGCGTCGGGCGGCGCCGGTGCCGCTCTCCTGGTAGACCTTCAGGGTCACCTCCCCGTCCACGGCGGCGGCCACCACCTGGCCCGGGTGGGCGGTGGGCTGGGGGCGCAGGACCACCAGGTCGCCCGGCACGATGTGGCGGTCGATCATGCTGTCGCCCTTCACCTGGAGGGCGAAGCAGGCGGGCTCCCCGAACAGGCGCTCCGGGTCCACCTCCAGGGTGCCGGCGTCGTGGGCCTCGGCCGCCAGGGGGCCGCCGGCGGCGATCCGCCCCAGCACCGGCACCCCGGCGGGGCGCCCGGCGGCGCCCCTGCCGGTCAACTCGAGCCCCCGGGAGCGGTGGCCCCGGCGGCGCAGGTGCCCGGCGCGCTCCAGGGCCTTGAGGTCGTCGCTGACGCTGCGGGTGGAGCGGATGCCGCAGCCGGCGCAGATCTCCCGCACCGTGGGGGGGTAGCCGTGCTCGGCGGCGAAGCCCTCCACGAAGGCCAGCACGAGGCGCTCTCGGGGGGTGAGGGGCGGCACGGGGGCATTGAAGCAAACATGCGTTTGTGCCGTCAAGCCGGGGCCCTGGCCCCCCCGGCTTCTTACCTTGACCGACCCGCGAGGGGGGCCGGATAATTTCGAGACAGACACCGGCATGAGACCCCGGCGCCCGCCCGCCCCCACGGACGCCCGCCGACAACGCGGCGCACGGCCCCTAAGGCGGCGCCCCTAAAAGCAAAACGGATTCGCCAAGATGCTGACCGAGCAGACCGTCATGAACGCCCTGCAGAAGGTGCAGGAGCCCGAGCTGGGCAAGGACATCGTGTCCCTGGGCATGGTCAAGGACCTGACCGTGCAGGACGGCAACGTGGCCTTCACCGTGCAGCTCACGACCCCCGCCTGCCCCCTGAAGGGTGAAATCGACAAGCGCTGCCGCGAGGCCCTGGCGGACGTGGAGGGCGTGACCGGCGTGGAGGTACGGTGGGGCTCCCAGGTGGCGCGCGGGGCCACCAATCCCCAGATGGAGGAGATGGCCCCGGGCATCAAGAACGTGATCGCCGTCTCCTCCGGCAAGGGCGGCGTGGGCAAGACCACCGTGGCGGTGAACCTGGCCGTGGCCCTGGCCAAGGAGGGGGCCTCGGTGGGCCTGATGGACGCCGACATCTACGGCCCCAACGTGCCCAAGATGCTGGCCATCAAGGACCAGCCCCTCTCCGAGGGGGGCAAGATGGTCCCGCCGGAGTCCCACGGCGTCCACGTGATGTCCATGGGCTTCCTGGTTGCCGAGGACACGCCCCTGGTCTGGCGCGGCCCCATGATCCACGGCGCGATCCAGCAGTTCCTGCGGGACGTGGCCTGGGGCGAGATCGACTACCTGATCGTGGACCTGCCCCCCGGCACCGGCGACGCCCAGCTCTCCATCTGCCAGCTCATGCCCGTCACCGGCGCGGTGATCGTGACCACGCCCCAGGAGGTGAGCCTGCTCGACTCCCGCCGGGGCCTGGCGATGTTCCAGAAGGTGAACGTGCCGCTCCTGGGCATCGTCGAGAACATGAGCTTCTTCGCCTGCCCCCACTGCGGCGAGCGCACCGAGATCTTCAGCCACGGCGGCGGCCGCACCGCGGCCGAGAAGCTGGGGGTGGACTTCCTCGGCGAGATCCCCATCGACGTGGCGATCCGCGAGGGCAGCGACTCCGGCCTGCCCATCGTCGCCGCCGACCCCGACTCCCCCCAGGCCCAGGCCATCACCGCCATCGCCCAGAAGATCGCCGCCGCCATCGCCGTGCGCAACCAGCAGAACGTGCTGCGGGTGATCTGACCCACCGGTCCGGCGGCGGTTGCCATGCCGCCTCGATCCCATCCGATCCCCGGCCGACCAACGGGTCGGTCCGGGCCCGCCCGTCGAACGACCCGGCGCCCATCGACGGCCACACGGATGGCTCCGCCGAGGACGGAAGAGGGCCTGGCGTTCCTGCTCGGCTGACTTCCCCGCCGCCACCGATGGAAAGGGCACACCCATGAGCGAGACGATCCCCGGGCCCGACGGCCGGCCCCGCTGCGGCTGGTGCGGCGCCGCGCCCGAGTTCCTCCCCTATCACGACACCGAGTGGGGCTTCCCGGTCGCCGACGACCGCCGCCTGTTCGAGAAGCTGAGCCTGGAGGGGTTCCAGTCGGGCCTGAGCTGGCGCACGATCCTCGCCAAGCGCGAGCACTTCCGAGCGGCGTTTCACGGCTTCGACTTCGACCGGGTCGCCCGATTCACCGGGCGCGACGTGGAGCGGCTGCTCCAGGACGCGGGCATCGTCCGCCACCGCGGCAAGATCGAGGCGGTCATCCACAACGCCCGGCGGGCCCGGGAGCTGGTCCAGCGGGAGGGCTCCCTGGCCGCCTTCGTCTGGCGCCATGAGCCGGGCGCGGAAGGGCTCGCGGCGCCGCAGACCGTGTCCACCTCGGCGGAATCGGTGGCCCTGTCGAAGGCCCTCAAGAAGCTGGGCTGGAAGTTCGTCGGCCCGACCACGGTGTACGCCTTCATGCAGGCCATGGGCCTGGTCAACGACCATGTTGAAGGCTGCGCGATCCGGGCGGAGGTGGAGCGGGCGCGGGAGGGGTTCCGGCGGCCGGGGGGCGCGGCGGCGGGGATGGCCTGAAGGGGGGATCGCCTTGCCGGTCCCCCCGGAGTACGGCCGCGCGTCGGATCAGTTCCGCGACTACCTGGTGGACGCGCGGGACACGGCGGGACTCTGGAGCACGCACGTCGCGTACACGATGACCCAGGGCGTGTTGCAGGCGTTCCGGCGCCGCCTCACCGTCAAGGACGCCATCGCCTTCGCGAACGTGCTGCCGATCGGCCTTCGCGCCCTGTTCGTCACGGATTGGGACCCGGACGCGCCGATCGAGCCGTTCGCGGACCGCGCGACGATGACGAAGGAGGTGCAGTCGTTGCGCCCCGACCACAACTTCGCGCCGGAGACGGCGATCCGCGACGTGGCGCAGGCGCTGCGACGGCACGTCGACGAAGCGGCGTTCGACCGGCTCCTCGCGCGGTTGCCGGAGGGCGCGGTCGCGTTCTGGGCGCCGTGACGTTCCGGGTGATTCCGGGAGGACCGCCCCACCCGGTGCGTGAGCCCGGCCGCCCGTTCTCCGACGGCGTTACGTCGGACTCCGTTGCGTTCGGCCCGACCTACGGGGGACCGGACGCCGTCCAGAAGCGCACCCGCGCCACGCTCACCGTCGCGTTCAGCCCGTCGGCGCCCTTGTGCTTGACCTTCTCCACCACCAGGCCCGCGGCGTCCACGCCGGCCGAGAGCATGGCGGCGGGCTCTCCCACCGCGGGGGTGCCCATGTACTTGCGTACCACCTCGGAGGGGTTGGGGACGCCGGGGACGGCGGCGAGGTCGGCGGCGGGGTAGGTGACCACCTCCACGCCGAGCTCGCGGGCGAAGGCGAGGATGCCGGGCTCGTCGCGCTTGGCGTCGATGGTGGCGACGTTGCGGAGGCTCAGCGGGCTGAGCGCGTGGTCCGCGAGGGCCTTGTCCGCCGCCTCGGCGATCGTCTCGCGGCTGGCGCCCCGGTCGCACCCCAGGCCCAGGACGAGGCTGCGGGGGCGGTAGAGGACGACACGTCCGGCGAGGCGCTCCATCTCCTGGCCCGAGGGCACCCGGTCGGTGACCCACAGCACGGCGGCGACCTTGTCGAGGGGCGCGGCGTCGAGGGCGTCGTAGGTCCGGATGCTGGCGGGCAGGGGGCCGGGCCGCGCCCACCAGGTGCGCTCGCCGGTCTCCTGCACGAAGGCCACGGGCTCCTCGTTCACCACGGCGGCGGAGACCCGGGTGATGTTGCCCTTGGTGGCGGGGTCCACCTGCCAGCCCAGCTCGCGGCCCAGGATGTCCACGGGGATGGTGCCGCCCACGTCGGAGGCGGTGGTGACCACGGCGGTGGCCCCCAGGCGGGCCGCCACGTCCTCGGCGAAGGCGTTGGCGCCGCCCACGTGGCCCGACAGGACCGGGATCACGAAGCGCCCGGCGTCGTCCACAACGAGCACCGCCGGGTCCTCCTCCTTGGATTTCAGGTGGGGCGCGATCAGGCGCACCACGGCCCCCAGGGAGACGTGGAAGATCAGGCACTGATAGGTGGCGAACCAGCGCCCCACCTGGGCGCTCAGGGGGCCCTCGTAGACCTCGGCGTCCGGCCCGGCCAGGTCGGCGCAGCGGGCCCCCACGATCAGGCGGGCGCCGGGCAGCCGGGCCGCCAGGTCGCGGGCCCGGCCGACGCCGTGCTTGGTGATGGCGATGACGGCGGTGTCGGCGTGGGGCGGAGCCATAGAACGGCGGGCCGGCGTGACCGGGTGCCCCCGGGCCCCGCTAGAGGAGGCCGCCGCCGCCCATGAGGTAGCGGTCGACGCCTTCGGCGGCCTGGCGGCCCTCGGCGATGGCCCACACGATGAGGGACTGGCCGCGGGACGCGTCGCCGGCGGCGAACACGCCGGGGCGGCTGGTCATCTTGTCGGCGTCGGTGCGGACGTTGCCGCGCCCGTCGGTCTCCACCCCCAGGTCCCGCACCCAGCCGGCGGTCTCCGGGTGCAGGTAGCCCATGGCGAGCAGGACCAGCTCGCAGTCGATGGTGAACTCGCTGCCGGGCACCTCCTGCATGTGGGGGCGGCCGTCGGGGCCGTCCTCCCAGCCCACCTTCACGGCGTGGAGGCGCTTGAGCTTGCCGCCCTCGCCCTCCAGGCGCTTGGTGAGGACCGAGAACAGGCGCTCGCCCCCCTCCTCGTGGGAGCTGGACGCGCGCCACACCCGGGGCCACTCGGGCCAGGGGTTGGTGGCGGCCCGCTCCTTGGGCGGCTCGGGCAACAGCTCGAGCTGGGTGATGTGGCGGGCCCCCTGGCGGATCGAGGTGCCCAGGCAGTCGGAGCCGGTGTCGCCGCCGCCGATGATCACCACGCCCTTGCCGGTGGCCAGGATGTCCTGGTCCGGCGCCAGGGAATCGCCCCAGTTGCGCCGGTTCTGGGGCACCAGGAATTCCATGGCGAAGTGCACCCCCTCCAGCTCCCGGCCCGGCACCTGGAGGTCCCGGGGCACGGTGGAGCCGATGCAGACGGCCACGGCGTCGAAGTCGGCCAGCAGGGCCTCGGCGGAGATGTCCACGCCGACGTTGGTCGAGGGCTTCAGGATCACCCCCTCGGCCGCGAGCTGGTCCACGCGGCGCTGGACGGTGCGCTTCTCCAGCTTGAAGTCGGGGATGCCGTACATGAGCAGGCCGCCGATGCGGTCGTCGCGCTCGAACAGGGTGACGGTGTGGCCGGCGCGGTTGAGCTGCTGGGCGCAGGCCATGCCGGCGGGACCGGAGCCCACGACCGCCACCTTCTTGCCCGTGCGCCGGGCCGGGGGCTCCGGCTGGATCCAGCCCTCGGCGAAGCCCCGGTCCACGATGCTCATCTCGATCTGCTTGATCGTGACGGGGTTGTTCTGGATGTTCAGGACGCAGGAGGTCTCGCACGGGGCGGGGCAGATGCGGCCGGTGAACTCGGGGAAGTTGTTGGTGGCGTGGAGCCGGTCCAGGGCCCCCTTCCAGTCGCCCCGGTAGACCAGGTCGTTCCAGTCGGGGATGTAGTTGCCCAGGGGGCAGCCGTCGTGGCAGAACGGCACGCCGCAGTCCATGCAGCGCGCGCCCTGGATCTTCAGGTCCTCCTCCGGCAGCGGGATCAGGAACTCGCGGTGGTCCGCGATCCGCTCCTCGACCGGGCGCTGGCCGTAGGTCCTGCGCTCGAACTCCTTGAAGCCGGTGACCTTACCCAATGCGCGAGCCCTCCAGCACCTGGCCCCCGGCGGACGCCTCGGCCTCGGCCGCGCGCTCCAGGAGCACGCGCTTGAAGTCCAGGGGGAACACCTTCACGAAGCGCGGATAGGACTCCTCCCAGTCGTCCAGCACCTCCGCCGCCGTCCGGCTCTGCGTATAACGGTGGTAGCGGGTGAGCATCTCGTGGATGGTCTCCACGTCCTCCGCCTCCGTCACGTGGGACAGCTCCACCATCGCCGTGTTGCAGCGGCCGGCGAACTTCTCCTCCGGGTCGTACACGTAGGCCAGGCCGCCGCTCATGCCGGCGGCGAAGTTGCGCCCGGTCTTGCCCAGCACCACCACGCGGCCGCCGGTCATGTACTCGCAGCCGTGGTCCCCCACCCCCTCCACCACCGCGTGGGCGCCGCTGTTGCGCACCGCGAAGCGCTCCCCGGCCACGCCGTGGAAGTAGGCCTCGCCGCCGGTGGCCCCGTAGAGCACCGTGTTGCCGATGATGATGTTGCGCTCCGGGCTGTAGGTGGCCGTGGCGGGCGGCCGCACGATGACCACGCCGCCGGAGAGGCCCTTGCCGGTGTAGTCGTTGGCGTCGCCCATCAGGTCCAGGGTGACGCCCTTGGGCAGGAAGGCCCCGAAGCTCTGGCCGGCGGTACCGGTGAAGGTCAGGTGGATCGTGTCGTCGGGCAGGCCGTCGCCGCCGTGGCGCTTGGTCACCTCGTAGCCCAGCATGGTGCCCACGGTGCGGTCGGTGTTGCGCACGGTGAGCTTGGCCTCCACCCGCTCGCCCCCCTCCAGGGCCGGCCGCGCCAGCTCGATCAGGCGCCGGTCGAGGATCTTGTCGATGTCGTGCTGCTGGCGGTCGGTGTGGCGGATCGCCACGCCCTCGGGGGCCTCGGGCCGGTGCAGGATCGCGGTCAGGTTCAGGCCCCGGGCCTTCCAGTGGTCCACGGCCTCGCGGGTGGCGAGCCGGTCCACCCGTCCCACCATGTCCTCGAAGCGCCGGAAGCCCAGGCGCGCCATGATCTCCCGCACCTCCTCGGCGACGAAGGTGAAGAACGCGGTCACGTCCTCGGGGCGGCCGTGGAAGCGCTTGCGCAGCTCCGGGTCCTGGGTGGCGATGCCCACGGGGCAGGTGTTCAGGTGGCACTTGCGCATCATGATGCAGCCCATGGACACCAGGGGCGCCGTGGAGAAGCCGAACTCGTCGGCCCCCAGCAGGGCCGCCACCACCACGTCGCGCCCGGTCTTGAGCTGGCCGTCGGTCTGGAGCCGCACCCGGCCGCGCAGGTCGTTGATCACCAGCACCTGCTGGGTCTCGGCCAGGCCCAGCTCCCAGGGGGCGCCGGCGTGCTTGACGCTGCTCATCGGCGAGGCGCCGGTGCCGCCGTCGTGGCCGGAGATGAGGATGTGGTCGGACTTGCCCTTGGCGACGCCGGCGGCGATGGTGCCCACGCCGACCTCGGCCACCAGCTTCACGCTGACCCGGGCCTCGGGGTTGGCGTTCTTGAGGTCGAAGATGAGCTGGGCCAAGTCCTCGATGGAGTAGATGTCGTGGTGCGGCGGGGGCGAGATGAGCCCCACGCCCGGGGTGGAGTGGCGCACCCGGGCGATCACCTCGTTGACCTTGTGGCCGGGCAGCTGCCCACCCTCACCGGGCTTGGCGCCCTGGGCGATCTTGATCTGCAGCTCGTCGGCGTTGACCAGGTAGTGGCTGGTCACCCCGAAGCGGCCCGAGGCCACCTGCTTGATGGCGCTGCGGCGCAGGTCGCCGTTGGCGTCGGGGGTGAAGCGCACCGGGTCCTCGCCGCCCTCGCCGGTGTTGCTCTTGCCCCCCAGGCGGTTCATGGCCACGGCCAGGGTCTCGTGGGCCTCGCGGCTGATGGAGCCGAAGGACATGGCCCCGGTGGCGAAGCGTCTGACGATCTCGCTGGCGGGCTCCACCTCCTCGATGGGCACGGGCTGGTCCGCCCAGCGCAGGTCCATCAGGCCCCGCAAGGTGGCCAGCCGGCGGCTGGTCTCGTGGACCGCCGCCGCGTACTTCTTGTAGACGGGGTAGCCGCCGCCGCGCACCGCCGACTGGAGCAGGGCCACCACGTCCGGGTTGACCTGGTGGAACTCGCCGCCCCGGCGCCACTGGTAGAGCCCCTCGTGCTCCAGGGGCAGGAGGGCCGCGGGCCGGTCCGGGTAGGCGCGCACGTGGCGCCGGGCGGCCTCCTGGGCCACCTCGGCCAGGCCGATGCCCTCCAGGCGGCTGGGGGTGCCGGTGAAGTACTCCTCCACCACGTCGGACGCCAGGCCGATGGCCTCGAACACCTGGGCGCCGCGGTAGCTCTGCACGGTGGAGATGCCCATCTTGGACATCACCTTGAGCAGGCCCTTGTTGATCGCCTTGACGTAGTTGGCCCGGGCCTTCTCCGGCACCGGCGCGTCGGGCAGGAAGCCGGTGGCGGTCATCTCCTCGATCGTGTCGAGGGCCACGTAGGGGTTCACGGCCCCGGCGCCGTAGCCGATCAGCAGGGCGAAGTGCATCACCTCCCGCGCCTCGCCGGTCTCGATGACGAAGCCGGCGCGGGTGCGCAGCCCCTCGCGGATCAGGTGGTTGTGGACCGCCGCCGTGGCCAGCAGGCTGGGGATGGGGGCCAGGGTCTCGTCGCCGTTGCGGTCCGACAGGATCAGCACGGTGCAGCCGCGCTTGAGGGCCTCCTCGGCCTCGGCGCAGAGGGTGTCCAGGGCGGCGCGCAGGCCGTCCTCGCCCTCGGCCACCTTGAAGAGCATGGGCAGGGTGTGGGAGGTCAGGCCCCCCAGCTCCACCTCCCGCAGCATCGCCATCTCGCGATTGGTGAGCACGGGGCTCTCCAGGCGGATGCGGCGGGCCGACAGGGGGCTGGTGCGCAGCAGGTTCTGCTCCGCCCCCAGGGCGCACCCCAGGGACATGACGATCTCCTCCCGGATCGGGTCGATCGGGGGGTTCGTGACCTGGGCGAAGAGCTGCTTGAAGTAGTTGAACAGCAGCTGGGGCCGCTCCGACAGCACCGCCAGGGCGGCGTCGTTGCCCATGGAGCCGATGGGCTCCTGGCCCTTCTCGACCATGGGACCCAGGATGACCTTCAGGTCCTCCTGGGTGTAGCCGAACGCCTTCTGGGCGGTCAGCAGGGCCTCGCCCTCGGCCTTGGGCACCACGGGCTTCAGGTCCAGCCGGTCGAGGTGCAGCTGGTTGGCCTTGATCCAGCGGCCGTAGGGGCGCTGGGAGGCCAGCTCGGTCTTGAGCTCGTCGTCGTCGATGATGCGACCCTCGACCGTGTCCACCAGGAACATGCGGCCCGGCTGGAGGCGCCACTTGCGCACCACCTGGGCCGGCGGCACGTCCAGCACCCCGGCCTCGGAGGCCATGATGATGCGGTCGTCCTTGGTGACCATGTAGCGGGCGGGCCTCAGGCCGTTGCGGTCCAGGGTGGCGCCCACCATGCGGCCGTCGGTGAAGGCGATGGCGGCCGGGCCGTCCCACGGCTCCATGAGCTTGGCGTGGAACTCGTAGAAGGCGCGCCGGGCCGGGCTCATCTGGTCGTGCCGGCCCCAGGCCTCGGGGATCATCATCATCGCCGCGTGGGGCAGCGGGCGGCCGGCCATCACCAGGAGCTCGAGCACGTTGTCGAACGAGGCCGAGTCCGAGCCGCCCGGCTCGATGATGGGGAACAGCTTGTGCAGCTCGCGCCCCAGCCGGTCCGACTCCAGGGTGCTCTGGCGGGCCTGCATCCACTTGCGGTTGCCGGTGAGGGTGTTGATCTCGCCGTTGTGGGCGATGAAGCGGAACGGCTGCGCCAGGCGCCAGCTCGGGAAGGTGTTGGTGCTGTAGCGCTGGTGCACCAGGGCGATGGCCGAGACCATGGAGCGGTTCGACAGGTCGGGGTAGTAGGCCTCGAGCTGGTGCGCGGTGAGCTGGCCCTTGTAGATGAGGGTGCGGGACGACAGGCTCGAGATGTAGAAGTAGTGCGCCTGGCTCATGCCGGTGTCGCGCACGGCCCGCTCCACGTCCTTGCGGATCATGTAGAGCTTGCGCTCGAACTGCTCCGGCTCCAGGCCGGCGTTGGCCACGAAGAACTGGCGGATCACCGGCTCCTCGGAGCGGGCGATGGCGCCGATGGTGCGGTTGTCGGTGGGCACGTCGCGCCAACCCAGGAAGTACTGGCCCTCGTTGGCCACGTACTGTTCGATGGCAAGCTGGCAGCGGTCGCGCTGGTCCACCTCCGGAGGCAGGAACACCGATCCCACGGCGTAGCGCCCCGAGGCCGGCAGGTCGAAGCCCACCTCCTGGCGCAGGAAGGCGTCGGGGATCTGCATGAGGATGCCGGCCCCGTCGCCGGTGTCGGCGTCCGACGCCACGGCGCCGCGGTGGCTCAGGTTCTTCAGGATCGTCAGGCCGTCCCGGATGATGTCGTGGGACGCCGTCCCCTTCATGTGGGTCACGAACCCGACGCCGCAGGCGTCGCGCTCGAACTCGGGGCGGTACAGGCCCTCGGCCGGCCGCGGATTCATCTTCTCGAAACGCATGGTCTCCACGCAGTCACAACACCCCAGGGTTTTGGGTCGCAGGCGGACCACGCCCCCGGTCCGCCGGGGAAGGCGGCCAGTCCGGCGCGCACCCCGCTCCGCCATCCCCGGACGGGGACGCGGGCGGCGCCGCCGCCGGCCGGGGGCACACAGCCGGATATCGCGCAATTATACACGAAACGCCCGGCCCCGGGCCCCCCGGGCCTCCCCCCGGCCCGTTCAAGGGCGGCCGCAGGCCACCTTGACCCCCCCGATTCGAGGCTCTACGATACACCCACCGAATGCAGCCGGTATACATCCTTTAACCCGGTCCCGCGAGGCCGAGAAGGATCCGCCCGATGGAGCCCACCCCCCACCCCCCGCAGCCCGCGCCGGACCGCGCCGGGAGCGGGTTTCCGCGTACCGTCCTGGGGGCCGACGACGCCCACCGGGCCCTGCGCCGCCTGGCCCACGAGATCCTGGAGTCCCGCAAGGGCGCCGAGCCCCCGGTGCTGGTGGGCATCCGCACCGGCGGCGACCACCTGGCCCGGGAGCTGGCGGGCATCCTGGCCCGGATCGACGGAAAGGAGCCCCCCGTGGGGCTGCTGGACATCACCCTGTACCGGGACGACCTGGGGGACCGGCTGGACCAGCCGGAGCTGCGCGAGACCCGCATCGACTTCGACATCACCGGGCGCGACGTGCTGCTGGTGGACGACGTGCTGTTCACCGGCCGCACCATCCGCGCCGCCCTCAACGCCCTGATGGACTTCGGCCGCCCGGCCCGGGTGCTGCTGGCCGTGCTGGTGGACCGGGGCCACCGGGAGCTGCCCATCCGCCCCGACTTCGTGGGCAAGAACATCCCCACCGAGGCGGGGGACCGCGTGGAGGTGGTCTTCGACGCCGAGGACCGGCTCCAGGGCGTCGAGGTTTACCCAAGGAAGGCGGCATGACCACCGGGCCCCAAGAGGGCGGCGTGGTCGCCGCGCCGAGGAAGGCGGCGTGAACGCCCAGGCCGGCGTGGCGGTGGGCAAGGACCTGCTGGGCCTGAAGGGCCTGCCGGCGGAGACCGTCACCGCCCTGCTGGACACCACCGAGACCCTGCTGGAGGTGGGGGAGCGCACGGTGAAGAAGGTGCCGGCCCTGCGGGGCAAGACGGTGGCGAACCTGTTCTACGAGCCCTCCACCCGCACCCGGACGTCCTTCGAGCTGGCGGCCAAGCGCCTGTCGGCCGACGTGCTCAACGTCTCCATCCCGGCCAGCAGCGTGGTCAAGGGCGAGACCCTCATCGACACGGCCCGCGCCTTCGAGGCCATGAACATCAGCACCGTGGTGGTGCGCCACGCCGCCTCCGGCGCGCCCCAGCTGCTGGCCCGGGCGCTCCAGAGCCACGTGATCAACGCCGGGGACGGCTCCCACGAGCACCCCACCCAGGCCCTCCTGGACCTGTTCACCATCCGCCGCGCCAAGGGGGGCATCGCGGGGCTCACGGTGGTCGTGGTGGGGGACATCTCCCACAGCCGGGTGGCCCGCTCCGGGCTGATCGGCCTGACCAAGCTGGGGGCCCACGTGCGCCTGGTGGGCCCGCCGACGATGATCCCCGTGGGGGTCGCGGAGCTGGCCGAGGCCCCCGGAACCTGCACCGTGTACCACGACCTGGACGAGGCCCTGGAGGGGGCCGACGTCATCATGCCCCTGCGCCTCCAACTCGAGCGCCAGGGGGCGCCCCTGTTCCCGGGGCGGCGGGAGTACACGGTGCGCTGGGGGGTGGACCGGCGCCGGGTGGCCCGGGCCCGGCCCGACGCCGTGGTCATGCACCCCGGCCCCATGAACCGGGGGGTGGAGATCGCCGCCGACGTGGCGGACGGCGACCGCTCCTGCATCCTGTCCCAGGTGACCCACGGCGTGGCGGTCCGCATGGCGGTGCTCTACCACTACTCGGGCGAGCCGGGGGGCGCGGCGTGACGGCCCCCCTGCTCATCACCGGCGGGCACCTGGTGGACCCCGCCGCCGGCATCGACGCCCCCCGGGACCTGCGGATCGAGGGGGCCCAAGTGGCCGAGGTGGCCGAGCCGGGCGCCCTCCAAGGGCCCGGAGAGCGGATCGACGCCACGGGGCTGACCGTGCTGCCGGGGCTGATCGACACCCACGCCCACCTGCGGGAGCCGGGCTTCGAGCACAAGGAGACCATCGCCGACGGTTGCCGGGCCGCGGCGGCGGGCGGCATCACCAGTCTGCTGGCCATGCCCAACACCGACCCGGTGTGCGACAACGCCGCGGTGTGCGAACTGGTCTTGAGGCGCGCCGCCGAGGCGGGCCGGGCGCGGGTGTTCCCGGTGGGGGCGCTGACCCGGGGCCTGGCCGGCCAGGCCCTGCCCGACATGGGGGAGCTCGCGGATGCCGGGTGCCTGGCGGTGGCCGACGCCTGGGCCCCGGTGGAGAGCAGCCAGATGATGCGGCGGGCCCTGGAGTACGCCCTGGGCGCCGGCCTGCCGGTGATCACCGTGCCCCAGGACCTGGGGCTCTCCGGCGGCGGGATGATGCACGAGGGGGCCGTCTCCACCCGCCTGGGGCTCATGGGCATCCCGGCCGCCAGCGAGGAGATCTCGGTGAGCCGGGCCATCGCCCTGGCGGAACTGACCGGCTGCCCGATCCACATCGCCCCCCTCTCCACCGCCGGGTCGGTGCGCATGGTGCGGGACGCCGCCGCCCGGGGGCTGCGGGTCACCGCCGGCACCGCGCCCCACTACCTGCACCTGACCGACGACCGCGTGGAGGGCTACGACACGGCCTTCAAGGTCTACCCCCCCCTGCGGCCCCGGGCCGACGTGGAGGCGCTGCGGGAGGCGGTGGCGGACGGCACCGTGGCGGTGCTCACCTCCTGCCACGCCCCTCACGCCGACGAGGAGAAGGCGGTGGAGTTCGACCGGGCCCCGTTCGGCATGGCGGGCCTGGCCACGGCCCTGTCGCTCACCCTGAAGCTGGTGGAGGAGAAGGTGCTGACCCTGTCCGAGGCCGTGGCGCGCTGGACCCAGGGCCCCCGGCGGGCCTTCCCGGGGCTTCCGGAGGGGCTGGGGACCCTGGCGCCGGAGGCGCCCGCCGACCTGGTGCTGCTGGACCCGGCCGCCCACTGGAGCGTGACGCCGGAGACACTGGGGGGCCGGACGGCCTCGAACCCCTTCCTGGGGGAGCGGATGCCGGGGCGGGTGCGGCTCACCCTGCTGGCCGGGCGGCCGGTGCACGACGCCCGGCCGGCGGGCCGGCAGGCGACCCGGGGGGGCGCGGCATGAGCGGCGCCCGGCCGGTCCCGGCCCTGCTCGCCCTGGCGGACGGGCGCACCTTCCGCGGCACCGCCGTGGGGGCCGCCTCCGAGCGCCCGGCGGTGGGCGAGGTGGTGTTCAACACCTCCATGTGCGGCTACCAGGAGATCCTCACCGACCCCTCCTACTGCGGCCAGATGGTCACCATGACCTATCCCCACCAGGGCAACTACGGGGTCAACGGCGAGGACGTGGAGTCCCGCAAGCCGTTCCTGACCGGCTTCATCATGCGGGAGTGCGAGCCGGCGCCCTCCAACTGGCGCGCCTCGGGCGACCTGGACGGCTATCTGAAGACCCACGGCATCGCCGGCATCGAGGGGCTGGATACCCGGGCCCTGACCCGCCACATCCGCGACCGGGGCGCCCAGCAGGCCGCCATCGTCAGCGGCGACGCCGCCGGGCGGCCGGACGACGCGGTGGACCAGGCGCGGAGCGCGCCCTCCATCGAGGGGCGGGACCTGGTGAAGGAGGTCACCTGCGAGGCCCCCTACCGGTGGGACGCGCCCAGCCCCGGCGCCGAGCGCCCGCCGGCCCGCTACAAGGTGGTGGCCTACGACTACGGCATCAAGCGCAACATCCTGCGGCTGCTCACCGACCACGGCTGCGACGTGACCGTGGTGCCCGCCGACCACCCGGCCGGCGAGGTGCTGGCGATGGCGCCGGACGGGGTGTTCCTCTCCAACGGCCCGGGCGACCCGGCCGCCGTGCCCTACGCCATCGACCGGATCGGGCGCCTGCTGGGGCGGGTGCCGGTGTTCGGCATCTGCCTGGGGCACCAGCTGCTGGCCCTGGCCCTGGGGGGCCGCACCTTCAAGATGCGCTTCGGCCACCACGGCGGCAACCAGCCGGTGCAGGACCTGGCCACCGGCCGGGTGGCCATCACCGCCCAGAACCACGGCTTCGCCGTGGACCCGGACAGCCTGCCGGGGGCCGTGAAGGCGACCCACCTGAACCTGAACGACCACACCGTGGAGGGGCTGGCGCACACCGAGCTTCCCGCCTTCTCGGTGCAGTACCACCCGGAGGCGGCCCCCGGGCCCCACGACGCCCGCGACCTGTTCGCCCGCTTCACCCGCCTGATGGACGGCAGTTCCTGAAAGGTCCCATGCCCCGGCGCACCGACATCGAGTCCATCCTGCTGATCGGCTCCGGCCCGATCGTGATCGGCCAGGCCTGCGAGTTCGACTACTCCGGCACCCAGGCCCTGAAGGCCCTGAAGGAGGAGGGCTACCGGGTGATCCTGGTGAACTCCAACCCGGCCACGATCATGACCGACCCGGAGCTGGCGGACCGCACCTACATCGAGCCCATCACCCCCGAGGTGGTGGCCCGCATCATCGAGATCGAGCGGCCCGACGCGCTGCTGCCCACCATGGGCGGGCAGACCGCCCTCAACATCGCCATCGCCCTGCACGAGCGGGGGGTGCTGGAGCGCTTCGGGGTGCAGCTCATCGGCGCCAACCACGAGGCCATCGTGGTGGCCGAGGACCGGGAGCGGTTCAAGGCCGCCATGGACCGTCTGGGCCTGCGCGTCCCCAAGAGCGGCGTGGCGCGGGACGTGGCCCAGGCGCGCGCCCTGGTGGAGTGGGTGGGCTACCCCACGATCATCCGCCCGTCCTTCACCCTCGGGGGAACGGGGGGCGGCATCGCCTACAACCGGGAGGAGTTCGACACCCTGGTGCCCCAGGCCCTGGAGGCCAGCCCGGTGCACGAGATCCTGGTGGAGGAGTCGGCCCTGGGGTGGAAGGAGTACGAGCTGGAGGTGATGCGGGACCGGGCCGACAACGTCACGATCATCTGCTCCATCGAGAACCTGGACCCCATGGGGGTCCACACCGGCGACTCGGTCACCGTGGCCCCGGCCCAGACCCTCACCGACCCCGAGTTCCAGCAAATGCGGGACGCCGCCCTGGCCATCATCCGCGAGGTGGGGGTGGACACGGGGGGCTCCAACATCCAGTTCGCCGTTCGGCCCGAGGACGGCGAGCTGATCGTCATCGAGATGAACCCCCGGGTGTCGCGCTCCTCGGCCCTGGCCTCCAAGGCCACGGGCTTCCCCATCGCCAAGATCGCCGCCAAGCTGGCGGTGGGCTACACCCTCGACGAGATCCCCAACGACATCACCCGCGAGACCCCGGCCTGCTTCGAGCCCAGCATCGACTACGTGGTGGTCAAGCACCCCCGCTTCGCGTTCGAGAAGTTCCCCAAGGCCGACCCCGTCCTCACCAGCCAGATGAAGTCGGTGGGCGAAACCATGTCCATCGGGCGCACCTTCGCCGAGGCCCTCGGCAAGGCCATCCGCTCCCTGGAGGTGGACCGGCACGGCCTGGACCCCCGCACCGGCGGGCGCGACCCGGAAGCGGCGCGGACGCACACCCTGGAGCGGCTGCGCACCCCCAACTGGGAGCGGCTGTGGCACCTGGCCGACGCCCTCCGGCTGGGGGTGTCGGAGATCGAGATCCACCGCGCCAGCCGCATCGACCCGTGGTTCATCCGGCAGGTGGCGCGGATCGTGGCGCTGGAGGCGCCGGTGCGGGCGGCCGGGGCGGGCCTGTTGAAGGACGCCGCGCTGCTGCGGCAGGCCAAGCGCCACGGCCTGTCCGACGCCCACCTGGGCGCCCTGACGGGGCAGAGCGAGGAAGCCGTGCGGGCCGCCCGCGAGGCTATGGGGGTGCGGCCGGTGTTCAAGCGGGTGGACACCTGCGCCGCCGAGTTCGTGGCCCACACGCCGTACCTGTACTCCACCTACGAGGAGGAGTGCGAGGCGGCGCCCACCGGGCGCCCCAAGGTGGCGATCCTAGGCAGCGGCCCGAACCGCATCGGGCAGGGCATCGAGTTCGACTACTGCTGCGTCCACGCCGTGATGGCGGCTCGGGAGATGGACTTCGAGGCCATCATGGTCAACTGCAACCCGGAGACGGTCTCCACCGACTACGACACCTCGGACCGGCTCTACTTCGAGCCCCTCACCGAGGAGGACGTGCTGGCCGTGGTGGCCCGGGAGAACCCCCTGGGGGTGGTGGTGCAGTTCGGCGGCCAGACGCCCCTGAAGCTGTCGATCCCCCTGGAGCGGGCCGGGGTGCCCATCCTGGGCACCAGCCCGGACGCCATCGACCGGGCCGAGGACCGGGAACGGTTCGCCCGCCTGGTGGACACGCTGGGCCTGCTCCAGCCCGCGGGCGCCATGGCCCACTCGCCGGAGGAGGCGGTGGCGGTGGCCGGCAAGATCGGCTTCCCCGTCATGGTGCGGCCCTCCTACGTGCTGGGGGGCCGGGCCATGGAGATCGTGTACGACGGCGACAGCCTGCTGGCCTACATGGCCCGCAACGCCATCGCCTCGCCCGAGCACCCGGTGCTCATCGACCAGTTCCTCGCCGACGCCACCGAGGTGGACGTGGACGCGGTGTCCGACGGCACGGCCGTGATCGTGGCGGGGGTCATGGAGCACATCGAGGAGGCGGGGGTGCACTCGGGCGACTCGGCCTGCTCGTTGCCGCCCTTCTCCCTGGACCCCGCCGTGGTGGCGGAGATCGCCCGCCAGACCCGGGCCATCGGGACCGAGCTGGGCGTGGTGGGGCTGATGAACGTGCAGTTCGCCGTCAAGGACGGCCGGGTGTACATCCTGGAGGTGAACCCCCGGGGCAGTCGCACCGTGCCGTTCGTGAGCAAGGCCACCGGGGTGCCGTGGGCCAAGGTGGCCATGCGCTGCATGCTGGGCAGGACCCTGGCCGAGCAGGGGGTGCGCGAGCCCGACCTGGCCGGGCCCCAGGGCCACGTGGCGGTCAAGGAGGCGGTGTTCCCCTTCAACAAGTTCCCCGGGGTGGACACGATCCTGGGGCCGGAGATGCGCTCCACGGGCGAGGTGATGGGCATCGACGGCGACTTCGCCCTGGCCTTCGCCAAGAGCCAGATGGGGGCCTGGACCGCCCTGCCCACCTCGGGCACGGCCTTCCTGAGCGTGCGGGACGCGGACAAGCCGGCGGTGGTGGAGATCGGGCGGGAGCTGGCGGCCCTGGGCTTCACGATCGTGGCCACCGAGGGCACCTGCCGGGCCCTGGCCGAGGCCGGGGTGCCGGCCCGGCGGGTCAACAAGGTGGCCGAGGGACGACCCCACGTCGTGGACATGGCCAAGAACGGCGAGATCGTCATGACCCTCAACACCGTGGGGGACGCCCAGGGGCAGGCCGACTCGTTCTCCCTGCGGCGCGAGGCGGTGGCGCAGCGGATGAGCTACTTCACCACCGTGGCGGCCGGCCGCGCCGCCGTGCGGGCCATCCGCGCCTCGGCCGAGAAGGGCCTGAACATCCGGGCCCTGCAGGACTACTTCGGGGAGACGCGCCGGGCCGGAGCCTGAAGGCCCCCCCGAGCCGCCCGGTTGCGCAGACCGGACCGACTGGCTACATTGGATCACTGCGGGCCCTCCCGGTGGGGGGCCGCTTTTGTTTTTTAGTGGGGGACCATCGTTCATGCATGCCGGAGAGCGCGTGATGCGGGAGCCGATCACCAACGAGGGCTACGCCAAGCTGAAGGAGGAGCTGGATCACCTGAAGCAGGTGCAGCGGCCGGCGGTCATCGAGGCCATCGCGGAGGCCCGCGGCCACGGCGACCTGTCGGAGAACGCCGAGTACGACGCCGCCAAGGACCGCCAGGGCCACATCGAGGGCCGCATCCGCGAGCTGGAGACCAAGCTCGCCACGTCGGAGGTGATCGACATCACCACCCTTTCCGGCGACCGGGTGATGTTCGGCGCCACCGTGGCCCTGCTGGACCTGGAGAGCGACAAGGAGGTGACGTACCAGATCGTGGGCGTGGACGAGGCCGACCTGTCCCGCGGCCGCATCTCGGTGCGTTCCCCCATGGCCCGGGCCCTGATCGGCAAGCGCGCCGGCGACGACGTGCAGCTGGTCGCCCCCGGCGGCACCCGCGAGTTCGAGATCCAGGACGTCAGCTTCCACTGAGCGGCCCGGCCCCGATCGTCACCCTCACCACCGACTTCGGGCACAAGGACCCGTACGTCGGGGTGATGAAGGGGGTCATCCTCTCCATCCAGCCCGACGCCCGCCTGGTGGACCTGAGCCACGAGGTGACGCCGTTCCATACCGAGCAGGCCGCCTTCGTGGTGGCCCAGGCGGTGCCCCACTTCCCCGCCGACACGATCCACCTGGTGGTGGTGGACCCGGGCGTCGGCACCCGGCGCCGGGCCCTGGCCGCCCAGGGCCGCCACGCCCGCTACGTGGGCCCCGACAACGGCGTGCTGGGGCCCCTGCTGGACTGGGACGGTCCGGCGCGGGTCCACGCCATCGGCACCCCGCCCTTCCTGCCCGCCGAGCGCAGCGCCACCTTCCACGGCCGGGACGTATTCGCCCCGGCGGCCGCCCACCTGGCCCGGGGCATCCCCCTGGACGCCTTCGGTCCGGCGCTGGCGGAGGACCTCGCGCGTCCCTTCGAGGCCCCGGTGGAGACCGCCGAGGCCTGGCAGGGCCAGGTGCTGCACGTGGACCACTTCGGCAACCTGATCACCAACCTGCCCAACGCCCTGTGGCCGCACCTGGAAGCCGTGGAGGCGGCGGGCCGCCGGCTCCCCCTGTGTGGCGCCTACGCCGACGTGGCGGCGGGGGAGCCGGGAGCGGTGGCCGGGAGCGTGAACCGGATCGAGGTGTTCGTGCGGGAGGGCTCGGCCCGCGACCTGCTGGGGGGCGTGGCCGGGATGCCGGTGACGGCCTTCAAGGCGTGAGCGGCCCCCACTAGCTCTCCGCCAGCTCCAGGGCCACGCGGCCCGCAAGGGGGTCGGCGTGGCGCAGGGTCACGCGCACGGGGCTGCCGATCTGGAGGCGGGTGCGCTCGCGGCCCACGATGAGGGCCATGTGGCGCTCGTCATGGACCCGGGGCAGGGGCAGCGTCTCGGCGTGCACCAGGCCCTCGAAGTCCACGCCCTCCAACTCCACGAACAGGCCGAAGCGGGCCACCGAGGCAATCACCCCGTTCATCGTCTCCCCCACCCTCCCCGCCAGGTAGCGGCACTTCTTCATGTCCACCACCCGGCGCTCGACGCCCATGGCGCGCCGCTCCCGCTCGGAGGCGTGGCGGGCGGTGTCCTCCAGCTCCCGCACCCAGTCCAGGTCCCCGGGGCGGCCGCCGGCCAGGCGGTGCTTCACCAGGCGGTGGACCATCAGGTCGGGATAGCGGCGGATGGGGGAGGTGAAGTGGCAGTAGCGCTCCGCCGCCAGGCCGTAATGGCCCGTGGCCTCGCCCGTGTAGCGGGCCTGCTTGAGGGAGCGGATCAAGAGGGCGTTGAGGATATGCTCGGCGGGGTGGCCGTGGGCCTTGCCCAGCAGCTCCTGCAGGGCCTTGGGCGGCGGGGCCTGGGAGAAGGAGGGGATGAACACGTCCGGCCCCAGCACATTGCGCGCCACGGGCACCCAGGCGGCCAGCTTGTCCACGTCCGGGGACTCGTGGACCCGGTACACCACGGGCCAGTCGCTTTCCGCGAGCCACGTCGCCACCGCCTCGTTGGCGGCCAGCATGAACTCCTCGATCAGGCGGTGGGCGATCTCGCGGGGCTGGTGGACGATCTCGCGGATCTCGCCCCCCTCCCCCAGCACGATCATCGCCTCGGGCAGGTCGAAGTCCAGGCTGCCGCGGCGGTGGCGGACCTCCATGCGCTGCCCGGCCAGGTGCCCCATGCGCTCCAGCATGGGCACCAGGGGGGCGCGGGCGGCGCGCACCTCGGGGTCGGAGTCCACCAGCAGGCGGTTGACCTCGGTGTAGGTGAGCCGGGCGTCGCTGCGAATGACCGACGGGTAGACGCGGGTGGACCCACGCCGCCCCAGGCGGTTGAAGCCCATCTCCACGGTGAGGGTCAGGCGGTCCACCTCGGGGTTCAGGGAGCACAGGCCGTTGGAGAGCTGCTCCGGGAACATGGGCACGACCCGGTCGGGCAGGTAGATGCTGGTGGCCCGCTCGCGCGCCTCCCGGTCCAGGGCGGTGCCGGCGGGGGCGAAGGCGTCCACGTCGGCGATGTGCACCCACAGCGTGACGCCGCCCTTGTCGGCGGGGGCCAGGGAAACGGCGTCGTCGAAGTCCTTCGCCGTTTCGCCGTCGATGGTGACGGTGGGCAGGTCGCGCAGGTCCTCGCGGCCCTTGAGGTGGCGGCCCGAAACGCGCCCCGGCAGGCGTTCGGCGGCGGCCCGCACGTCGTCCGGGAATGCCGGCTCCACCCCGGCGTCGGCCAGCATCACGTCGCTGTCCAGGGCGGGGTCCGTACCGTCCCCCAGCCGGCGGACGATGGAGCCGGACATGGGCTCGCCCCGCTCGGGGAAGCCCGTCACGGCCACCTGCACCAGCTCCCCCTCCCGCACCCGGTCCCGCGAGGCGGCCACGTGGATCACCCGCCCCAGGCGCTCCTCCAGGGGCACCACGCACCAGCGGTGGTGCACCCGCTCCAGGCGCCCCACCAGGTGGGAGCGGCCGCGCCGCACGATGCGCAGGCCCGCGCCCCGCACCCGGCCGTCCGGCCCCGGCAGGGCGGTCACCTCCACGGTGTCGCCGTGCACGGCGCCCTTCATCTCGCGGCGCGGCACGTAGACGTCGTCGCCGCCGGCCTCCGGCACCACGAACCCGAACCCCTCCGGGTGCCCCACCAGGCGGCCCCGCACGGTGGCCACCAGGTCGGCCGCCATGTAGCCGGTGCGGCCCCCGGGGATCAGGCGGCCGGAGCGCACCAGGTCGCGCAGGGCGTTCTTGACCTCCTTGCGGCGGGACTTGGGCAGCCCCAGGCGGCGCATGAGCTGGCCCGCCGAGAGCGGCTCGTGGGCAGAGCGCTTGACGGCAGCGTAGAGCCGGTCGGCGAGGGACTTGGCCACGGGGCGTTCAGGCCTTCAGGGGGCGGCGGCGCGGAAGCGGAGGGTGCCCGCCACGGCCCCGTCCGCGCGCCGCACCCGGTAGAGGTCGCGGGTGCCGTCCGGGTTCTCCACCAGCACGTCGACGAAGGGCCCACCCGCCGCCCCCGCCACCCCCGGCGCCACCTGCACCACCCGGGCCCCGGGGGGCAGGGGCACCACGGCGTCCGCCGCCACGGCCGGCTCCGGCGCCACCGCCGAGGGGGCGGAAACGGCGGCCTGGCGCTGGCCCCAGCGCACGAACAGGGTGGCGAACCCCGCCACCAGCACCAGGGCCATGAGGATGACGGCGGCCTGGAGGGCCCTCACCCTGCCTCCCGCGCCACCGGGCGGGCGTCGCCCTTGGGGCGGCAGCCCTTGAGGACCGGCTCCCGGGCCCGGTGGGGGTTCTTCACCAGGAGGAGGGACAGGTACTCCAGCTTGCGGCCCCTTAAGGTGGCGACGTCGCGCACCAGCTCCTCGCCCTCCGCGCCGACCCGGTTGACGAACACGGCGTGGGGCGTCAGCCCCTTGCGCTCCAGCAGGTCCAGCAGGGCGTCCATGACCGGCTTGACCTTGAGCAGCACCACCGTGTCGAAGCGCTCCAGCACCTGCTCCACCACCTCCACCCCGTAGGTGGCGGGCAGCACCGCCACCCGGTCGTCGGTGTCGGCCAGGGGGGTCAGGGTCGCGGCGGCGGCGGCGTGGTAGGCGCTCACCCCCGGAACGACCCGGACCGGCACGTGGGGGTGGTCCCGCGTGATCTGGGTGAAGACGTGGACGAAGGTGCCGTAGGTGAAGGGGTCGCCCTCGCACAGGAAGGCGGCGTCCCGCCCCGCCAGGAGGTGCGCCGCAAGGGCCCCGGCGGCGCGCTCCCAGTGGGGGCGCAGCACCTCGGGGTCGGAGCGCATGGGGAAGACCAGCTCCAACAGGGTGTGGTCGGCGCGGATGTGGTCCCGGGCGATGCCCCGGGCGAAGCTCTCCGCGCCCGGGGACTTCACCGGCACCGCCAGGACGGGGACCCGGGCGATCACCCGGGCCGCCTTCAGCGTCATCAGCTCCGGGTCGCCGGGCCCCAGGCCCACGCCGTACAGGGTGCCCGGGGCCGGGCCGGCCTTTTCGCCCTCCACTGCCCCTCCGCTCGTGTTGCGCCGCGCTCGTAATCCGGAAACCGGGCCAGTATAGCGCGGGGCAGGGGCGCGGGGGGCGCGGGAGCCGATGGATCAGCGGGCGGGGACGATCAGGGGCAGGTGGCCGGCGCGGTCGTCGTGGAAGGTGCCGGTCTCGGCGTCGTAGGGCAGACGCACGTGGTGGACGTGGGGCGGGCAGCAGCCCTTCTCGGCGTGGTACACGAACTCGTCGCGGAAGTGGGCCAGCGCGGTGCGCACCGGCAGGCAGGCCCCGTCCGCCAAGGCGCAGCAGGTGGTGCCCGGCACGGTGGTGGCCAGGCGCTCCAGGTTCTCGATTTCCCGCAGGCCGCCCCGCCCCTCCTCCAGGTCGGTCAACCAGGCGTGCATCAGGTAGGTGCCGTCCCGGCAGGGGGTGCACTTGCCGCACGACTCGTCGCGGAAGAAGCGCAGCAGGCTCTGCACGGCGCTCACCATGCAGGTGCCCGCGTCGAACACCATGATCGCCCCGGTGCCGAACTCGCCCCCGACCGCCTTGACGGCGTCGAACTCCAGGGGCAGGTCGAGGTCGTCGGCGGTGATGAAGCCGGAGGCGGCGCCGCCGGTGAGGGCGGCCTTGAAGCGGCGCCCCCCCGGGATTCCGCCGGCGGCTTCCAGCAGGGCGCGCAGGGAGGTGCCCATGGGGAACTCGTAGTTGCCCGGCCGGGCCACGTGGCCGCTCAGGGAGTAGACCTTGGGGCCCGGGGCGGTGGGGGCGCCGATGGCGGCGAAGCCCGCCGGGGTCTCGGAGACCACAAGGGGGATCGCCATGAGGGTCTCGATGTTCTGGACCACGGTGGGGCGGCCCCACAGGCCGCTGACGGTGGGATAGGGGGGCTTGGGGCGCGGGATCGGGAGCTTGCCCTCGATGGTCTCGATGAGGGCGGTCTGCTCGCCGCAGATGTAGGCGCCGCCGCTGACGAACAGCTCGAACTCCACCTCCACGCCGGTGCCCAGGATGTCGGGGCCGATCAGGCCGGCCTCCCGGGCCTCGGCGATGGCGTGGGCCACCCGCTCCTGGGCCCGCTCGTACTCCAGGCGCACGTAAGCGATGGCGCGGGTGGCGCCCGTGGCGTAGGCGGTCAGCACCATGCCCTCCAGGAGCTGGTGGGGGTTCTCCTCCATCAGCTCCCGGTCCTTGAAGGTGCCCGGCTCGCTCTCGTCGCCGTTGGCGATCACGTAGCGCTGGCCCGGCACGTCGGCCACCCGGCGCCACTTCTTGGCCACCGGCTGGCCCGCGCCGCCCCGGCCCCGGAGCTTCGACTCAGCCAGCCACTCGGTCAGCTCGGCGGGCAGGACGCGGCCCAGCACCTGGTGCAGGGACCGGTACCCCCCCACATCGAAGTAGTTCCTCAGGCGCCACACCTCGGGGCACGCCCGGTGGCGCAACAGACGGTAAGCCACGGCCTTCCTTCCTCACCCGGGGCCCGAAGCCGGACCCCCTCGCCCCCCGTCCGGGACGGGGGCCTGCTTTCGGGTTCCCTATCGTCTCGGCCGCCGGGGCCCCGGCGATTAGGCCGGCGCCGTCTCGATTCCACCGGGGACGCCCCTCCAAGGCCCGTGCCAGGGCCCTTGCAGGGGCCCCGGCCCCTTCGCCGGAGCCCGTCATTGAACCGGTCTTGGGCCCGGGTCCGGGCCCCGGCCCGGCTGCGCGGCCTCGGGCGGGGGGCGGGCGCGGGCGTGGGGTTGGCGACCAAAACGCCGGGGCGGCGACGAAAAGCGGCGGGCGGGGGGGCGCGGCGGCCGCGTTGATCGCCCCCCGCCCCCGGTGCTACGGTCTCGCCCGTGATGGCCGCACCCGCCCCCCCGACGCCCGCCGACCGCCTGTGGCTGCTGCTCGCCACCGGCTTCGGCAGCGGCTACGCCCCGGTGGCCCCGGGCACCGTGGGCAGCGCCGTGGGGCTGGTGCTGGCCTGGCCCCTGCTGCGCCTGCCCCTGGCGGCTTACCTGGGGGTGGCGGCGGCGGTCGCGGCGCTGGGGGTTGCGGCGGCGGCCCGGGCCGAGGCCCGCCTGGGGGGCAAGGACCCGCAGGCGGTGGTGATCGACGAGATCGCAGGCGTCCTGGTGACCCTGGCGGGAACGGCGCCGGACGCCTGGACCCTGGGGGCCGGGTTCCTGCTGTTCCGCCTGTTCGACATCGCCAAGCCGTTCCCCTGCCGCCGGGCGGAGCGCCTGCCGGGGGGCCTGGGGGTGATGGCGGACGACCTGGTGGCGGGGGTCTACGCCTGCGCCTGCCTGCACCTGGCGGCGCCCCTGCTGGCGCGGGGCCGTGAGCTGCTGGGGGGGTGAGGCGATGCCCCCCGCCGACGCCGCCGAGGTCGTTGTCACGGGCACCGAGCTGCTCAGCGGCGCGGTGGCGGACGTCAACGGCCCCTTCCTGGCCCGAGAGCTGACCGCCCTGGGGGTGGAGTGCAGCGCCATCACGGTGGCGGGGGACCACGCCGGGGCCGTGGCGGACCGGCTGCGGGAGGCCCTGGGGCGGGCCCGCCTGGTGGTGGTCAGCGGGGGCCTGGGCCCCACCGGGGACGATCTCACCCGCGAGGCCCTGGCCCGGGCCGCCGGGCGGCCGCTGGTGGACGTTCCGGCCCTGGAGGGGCACTTCGCGGCGCCGGTGCCCGAGGGGGCGGACCAGGTGCCCAACCCCAAGGGCAGCGCCGCCGGCCTGTGGCTGTCGCTGGACGGCGGGGCGGTGGCCGCCCTGCCCGGGGTGCCGTGGGAGCTGGCGGCCATGTGGCCGGCCTTCCGGCCCCGGGTGGAGGCCCTGTTCCGGGGCCGGGCCCGGGTGGCGTCGCGCACCCTGCGCACCGTGGGGCTTTCGGAGCGGGAGGTGGAGGCCCGCCTGGGCGCCGCCCGCGCCGCCCTGGATGCGGCCGGGGCGCGCCACGGCGTCACCGCCCGGCCCCTGGCGGTGGACCTGCACCTGAAGGCGCCCTCCGACGAAGCCCTGGCGCGGGCCGCGGCCGCGGCGCGGGAGGCCCTGGGGGACACGGTCTACGGCGAGGGCGAGGCGGACCTGTCCGAAATCGTGGGCCGCGCTCTCAGGGCCGCCGGGTGGCGGGTGGCGACGGCGGAGTCGTGCACCGGCGGGGCCCTGGCGGCGGCCCTCACCCGGGTGCCGGGGGCCTCGGACTACGTGGACCGGGGGGTCGTCACCTACTCCAACGCCGCCAAGTGCGACCTGCTGGGGGTGCCGGAGGCGTTGATCGCGGCCCACGGTGCGGTGAGCGACCCGGTGGCCCGGGCCATGGCCGAGGGTCTGCTGGCCCGCTCCAGCGCCCGCGTGACCGTGGCCGTGACCGGGATCGCCGGGCCCACGGGGGGCACCCCGGACAAGCCCGTGGGACTCGTCCACATGGCGGTGGCGGACGCCTCCGGCAGCTTCGCCCGCGCCTTCCACCACCGGGGGGACCGGGAGCGGGTGATCGCGCGCAGCGTCGCCCGGGGCCTGGACCTGCTGCGGCGCTACGCGGCCGGGGGCCTGGCGGCCTTGGAGGCGCACTTCCCGCCCGATGCGGGGGCGCCCGCGGGGCCGTCAACGAACCGGCGTTGATTTCCTCCGCCCGGGGGTGCCAGAATCGCCGAACGCCCCACGGTGTCCGGGCGGTGAAGCCGCCCGACCGACGTGAAAGAGGGAAGCCGGTGCGAGTCCGGCGCGGTCCCGCCACTGTAAGCGAGGAGTCCCCCCTCACGAGATGGCCACTGGGTCCCTTGGGGCCCGGGAAGGCCGAGGGGGGGCGGTGACGCGCGAGCCAGGAGACCTGCCGCGGGGTATCGGATGGCCGTTTTCCGAGGAGGAAACATGCATCGCACCCCCCCCGCGCAACCGTCGCGTTCCGTCCCCACCGCCCTGCCGGCGGTCCGGGCCGCCCTCACCTACCTGACTCCCGTGGCCCTGGGGTTCGCCCTGCTCGGGCTCGTGGGCTTCGCCCCCTATCCGGCCGTGCACGACGCCTTCCACGACGTGCGCCACGTGGCCGGCTTCCCCTGCCACTAACCCGGCCCCCACGTCGTGGCCGCGACCGTGCGTGATCCCGCGCACCGCCCCGTGCGTCCCCCCCTGGGTCCGGCGGACGCCCGTTCCCTGATCGCCGCGGCGGTGGCCGCGGGGGTCCCGGCGGGCCTGCTGTTCGCCCTGACGGGCTTCCTGATGGCGATGCCGCCCCTGCTGGAGGCCGAGGCGTTCGAGGAGGGCGGCGCCCTGCCGGCGGCGGCCGACGTGGCGCGCCTGCTGTGGGGCCTCGCAGGCTCGGTGGGGCTGGGCACGGCCCTGGCGCTGGTGCTGGCCCCCATCGTGCGGGCCACGGGGGCACCGGGCTGGCGCACCGGGCTGGCGGTGGGGGCCCTGGCCTTCCTGGCCGTGTTCCTGCTGCCCGCCCTGGTCACCCGGCCGGGGCCGCCGGGGATCGAGCACGCGGGGCCCATGGCGCTGCGCCAGGGCTTCTGGGTCGCGGCCGTCGCCGTGTTCGCCGCCGCCTGGGGCGCCGGGCTCCTGCGCTACCGCCGGGGCGCCCCGGGCTCAAGGACCCGCGTCCGGGCCGTGGGCCTGGGCGTGTCGGTGTGGGTGGCCTGCATGGGGCTGCTGGCGGCCGTGACGGGCTTCACTCCGGGCCCGGAGGCGGGGCCGGTGCCGGGGCCGGTGACGGCCCGCTTCGTGGCGGCCGCGGCGGTGACCAACGCCTGCCTGTTCGCCGCCCTGGGGCTGCTGATCCCCCCCGCCCTGCGCCGCTTCTGCCCCTAGGGGCCACGGGCCTCCGCGGCAGCCGCGCAGGTTTCCCCCGGACGGCCTCCGGCGGACGCCCGCTGCCGGGCGTCCCGGCGACCCCCCGGCAACGCAGGGGCCGCCCCCCGGGGCGCGTTGCCGCCTTGTTTTGCGGGTGCTACCATGAATCGTTCCACCCAGACCCCGGCCGGGAGAGAAGCGCCATGATGCCGTTGGCCGTCCTGATGAACCGCAAAGTCGCCTGCATCGGCGCGGACAAGACCCTCAAGGACGCCTCCACCAAGATGGTGGACGATCAGGTGGGGGCCCTGCTGGTGGAGCGGGGCGGCGAGTACGTCGGCATCCTCAGCGAGACCGACATCGTGCGGCGCGCCGTGGCGGTGGGCATCCCGGTGGACTCCTGCCCGGTGGAGAAGGTGATGAGCTCGCCGCTCATCACCATCGACATCGAGCAGACCGTGGCCGAGGCCAACGAGATCATGAGCATCAGCAAGATCCGCCACCTGGTGGTGACGGAGCGGGGCGAGGTGGCCGGGATCATCTCGGTCCGCGACCTGGTACTGTACTTCAAGAACCGCCTCTGACGGCCCCCGGACGGCGGACCGCCGTCCGGCCCTTCCCCCGCGTTTCGAACGAGATCACGCGCCCCGGCGGACGGGGCGGGGCGTCAGGCCTCGGCGGCCTCCCGCCAGATGCAGGCGTCCCCCAGTCGGGCCAGGAGCAGGGCGTGGGCCTCCAGCTCCTCGGGGGTGGCGCGGGCCAGGAGGGGGCGGCGGTCCCGGGGCAGGGCCGCTCCCGGCGGGATCAGGCCCACCACGGCCCCGGCGACGCCCTCCGCGCCCTCCGCCTCGGTGCCGCCCCAGGACTGCTCCAGGCCGGTCAGGGAGGTCTGGTGGCCCCCCAGCATGGCGACGTAGACGTCGGCCAGGATCTCGGCGTCCAGCAGGGCCCCGTGCAGGGTGCGGTGGGCGTTGTCCACGCCGTAGCGCCGGCACAGGGCGTCCAGACTGTTGCGCTGGCGGGGGTGGCGGCGGCGGGCCTCGGTGAGGGTGTCCACCACCGGGTGGGCCTCCAGGGAGGGACGGCCGGCCAGGCCCAGCTCGTGGTTCAGGAAGGCCAGGTCGAAGGCCGCGTTGTGGATCACCAGGGGGGATTCGCCCACGAAGGCCAGCAGGTCGTCGGCCACCTCCCAGAAGCGGGGGCAGCCCGCCACCTGCTCCTCGGTGATGCCGTGGATGCGGGCCGACTCCTCCGGGATGTCCCGGTCGGGGTTCAGGTAGACGTGGAACCGTTCCCCGGTGGGGTGCAGGTTCACCAGCTCCACCGCGCCGATCTCGAGGACCCGGTGCCCCTCCTCCGGGCTCAGACCGGTGGTCTCGGTGTCCAGGACGATCTGGCGCTCGGCGGTGCGGGGCATGGGGAGGAGGCGCCTCGTTCCGGGTGGGACGGAAAGGGGGGACGAAAAAGGGCCCGCCGTGGGCGGGCCCGCAAGCCCGAGCGGCAGCCCCCTTCGGGCCGCCGGCCGGGGAGGCCCGTCAGCCGCCGGGGTGAATCCGGTCCTTCTTGGCGAGCAGCTCCTCCTCGGTCTCCTCGTGATCCGGGTCCGCCACGCAGCAGTCCACGGGGCAGACGGCGGCGCACTGCGGCTCGTCATGGAAGCCCACGCACTCGGTGCAGAGGTCCGGCTCGATCACATACACGGGATCGGCCTCGTGGATCGCCTCGTTCGGGCACTCGGGCTCGCAGGCCGCGCAGTTGATACACTCCTCGGTAATCATCAGCGCCATGGATCGCTTCCCCTTTTCTTAGCGTGCGTTCAGGATATAGGTCGTTCGGGTCTGAACTGGCATTCCGGAATGGCTGATGGTCGGATACTACGACAAAGGATCGAAGCTGGTCAAACAAGTTTCGTGCCGGGCGTTCCGGCCCTACGGGGCCCCGCGCCCGCGGTGATCCGGGAGGGCGATTGGGGGGCCGTTCGGAAGGCCCTGGAGGCCGGGGCGGCCGAGGGGGTGTTCTCGGCTGCTGCCCTGTGGATGGCGCTCAAGGGGGACGAGGTGTTCCACGGAGCCGCGGGGCGCCTGTCGCGCGCGCCGGGGGCGGCCGCCTGCGGCACGGACACGGCCTTCGACCTGGCCTCCCTGACCAAGCCAATGGCCACCGCCACCTGCCTGATGGGGCTGGTGCGGGAGGGGCGCGCCACCGTGGAGGACCCCCTGTGGCGGCACCTGCCCGCGTTCGCCGCCGGGCCCGACGCCCCCCGGCGTCGGGCCGTGACCCTGGGCCACCTGCTGGCCCACGCCGCGGGGCTGCCCGCCTGGCGGCCATGGTTCGAGGACGCCGACCGCCCGGAGGGCGCCGAGGCCCGGGCCCGGGGCGTGGCGCGCGCCGCCGCCGAGCCCCTGGAGCAGGACCCGGGCGAGGCGGCCGTCTACAGCGACGTTGGCTACGTGCTGCTGGGGGCGGTGGTCGAGGGCCTGGAGGGGGCGCCGCTGGAGGCCGCGTTCGCGCGCCGGGTGGCGGGACCCCTGGGGCTGGTCCGCACCGGCTTCAACCCCGGCAACGCCGTGCCGGGGCCGTTCGCCCCCGACGTGGCCGCCACCGCCCCGGTGGCGGGCCCCGAGTCGCCGCCGACCGGGGTGGTGCACGACGACAACGCCCGCGCCATGGGGGGCGTCGCGGGCCACGCCGGGCTGTTCGGCACGGCCCGGGAAACGGGTCGCTGGGCCCAGGCGCTGCTGGACGCCTGGCACGGGCGGGAGGGGTTCCTGACGCGGGAGGTGGCGGCGCGCTTCCTGACCCCGGCGGCGCGGGTGCCGGGCTCGAGCTGGGTGCTGGGCTTCGACACCCCCACGCCCCCCTCCAGCGGCGGCCCCTACCTGGGGCCCCGCGCGGTGGGCCACCTGGGCTTCACCGGGACGTCCGTGTGGCTCGACCTGGAGCGGGAGTGGGTGGTGGTGCTGCTAACGAACCGGGTCCACACCGACCCGTCCGGGGAGGGGATCAGGCGCTTCCGGCCTCTTCTGCACGCGGCGGCGGGACGCGCCCTTTTCGGCGACTTAAGCCCAGCTCCCGGCGGATGTACTGGGCCAGCCCCGAGTCCGGCCGGGCCCGGAGGTCCTTGAGGAAGGCCACGCTCACCATGTGGGCGCCGCCCCGGGACTCGCACCCCACCACCCGGCCCTTGACCGTCTCGCCCTCCACCTGCCCGGCGTCGTTGACGTAGGCCACGTCCACCTCCACCGGGGCGCGGGTCTCCACCGGGCTCTCGGCCATGGCCGTGAGGCCGGCGAAGCCGATGCCCACGACGTAGCACTCCGTCAGGATGCGGTCATCCGGGGTGCGCAACTGCGCGATGGAGGTGATGCGTTTCGGCGCCGTCATCCTCGCCCCCCTCCGGCGGACCGACCGCCCCAGCCCCGGACCCGGGCGCCGGGGCCCTTGCACGGCCGACCGGGCGTGGGGCCCGTTACGGCTCGATCCCCACGTACAACGTCTGCCCCCGGCGTGCGATCAGGAGCAGCACCCCCTCGTCCGGCTTAACCCGTCGGGCCGCGCGGTTGTAGGCGGCCAGGTCGGCGACCTCGCGCCGGTCGAGTTCCATTATAACGTCGCCGGCGATGAGCCCCGCGCGGGAGGCGGGGCTGCCCGGCTGCACGTCGAGCACCACCACCCCGGGGCCGCCGGGGTCGAGCTGGAAGCGCAGGGCGTTGTCGCGGGAGAGGGGCCCCACGGTGAGCCCGGCGAGCACGTTGTCGAAATCCCCGGGCGAGGTCTCCGGCTGCTGGCCGAGGCTGGCGACGTCCTCCGGCAGCTCGCCGATGGTCACCTCCACGGTGCGCTCCTTGCCGTTGCGCACCACCCGCACCCGCACCTTGGCGCCCACCTTGGTGGAGGCGACCAGGATGCGCAGGCGCGACAGGTTCTGGATGGCCTCGCCGTCGATCGCCACGATCACGTCGCCGCGCTTGAGGCCCGCCTTCTCGGCCGGGCTGTTGCCCAGCACCTCGGTGACCAGGGCGCCCTGGGGCTTGTCGAGCCCGAACTGGGCGGCCAGCTCCGGGGTGACCTCCTGGATGGAGACCCCCAGCCAGCCGCGCACCACCCGGCCGTGCTCCGCCAAGCTGCGGGTGATGGTCTTGGCCAGGTTGGAGGGGATGGCGAAGCCGATGCCCTCGTAGCCGCCGCTCTGGGTGAAGATGGCGGTGTTGATGCCGATTAGCTCGCCGTGGGTGTTGACCATGGCGCCGCCGGAGTTGCCCGGGTTGATGGCGGCGTCGGTCTGGATGAAGTCCTCGTAGTCGCTGATGCCCACCCCCTGCCGCCCCACGCCGCTGATGATGCCCATGGTCACGGTCTGGTTCAGGCCGAAGGGGTTGCCCACCGCCAGCACGAGCTGGCCGGGGCGCAGGGCCGAGGAGTCGCCGAACGGCAGCCAGGGGAGCTTGTCGCCGTCGATCCGCAGCACCGCCAAGTCGGTCTTCTTGTCCGTGCCCACCACGGTGGCCTGGAAGGCGCGCCGGTCGGAGAGGGTCACCTTGATGTGGTCGGCGCCGTCCACCACGTGCTCGTTGGTGACGATGAGGCCGTCGGGGGAGACCAGCACCCCCGAGCCCAGCCCCTCCTCCTCGCGCTCCTCCGGGTGGGGGCCGCGGTTGCCGAAGAACCAGCGGAAGTAGGGGTCCGAGAACAGCGACCCGGAGCCTTCGCTCACCACCCGGGTGGTGGAGACGCCCACCACCGCCGGGGTGATCTTGCGGGCGATCTCCACGAAGCTGTGGGAGATGGCCTCCAGCTGGACGCCCTCCACCGGGGCGGGGGCGGCCATCTCGGCGCGGGCGGCTGCCGGGGCCGCCACCAGGCCCGCCAGCAGGGCGCCCAGGGCCAGGGACTTCCAGCGCCGGGCGGCGTGGATGGGAAGGATCGGGTGCATAACCGTGCTCGGCTCCGGGCTCGCGGGGGCCGGGGCGCCTTCAGCCCCAGGCCGCGGGAGGGAGGTTGAGGGCGGCCACGTCGGCCGCCCCGTCGGGAAAGCAGCGCACCACGGCCGCGTGGCCCGGATCCAGCGCCAGGCGCAGCAGCGCCGCCGGCCCCAGCCCGAGGACCCGGCCCAGAACGGCCCGGTGGGCCCCACCGTGGCCGAATACGGCCACCGTGCCGCCCCGGTGGCGCGTCACCAGCCCGTCCACGGCCTCCAGGACCCGCACCCCCAGGGCGTCCATGGACTCGCCCCCCGGGGGGGCGAAGGCGGCGTCGCCCCACAGGGCGGCCAGGGCCTCCGGCTCGCGCCGCGCCAGCTCGCTCACGGCGGTCCCCTCCCAGGCGCCGAAGTGGCGTTCCCGAAGCTCCTTCAGACACTGCACCTCCAGCCCCAGGCGGCGGGCAGCGAGGGCGGCGGTGGCCCGGGCACGGCGCAGGTCGCTGGCGTAGAGGGCGGCGACCGGCAGGGCCGCGAGGGCCTCGGCGGCCGCCCGGGCCTGGCGGCGGCCCGTGGGGGTCAGGGGGGGATCGGACTGGCCGTGCAGCACTCCCTTCGCGCCGGCCCGGCCATGCCGGACCAGCCAGAGGGTGGTGGCCGACGGCCGGGCGCGCCGGCGGGGCCGGTCGTGCCGTGCCGGAGAGGCCGTGGCGCGTCAGCCCTGGGTGGGGCCGCCTCCGGGGCCGCCCCTGAGGATGCGCCAGCCCTTGAGCAGGTCCACGGCGGCCTGGAGCTGCTGGTCCTTGAGGTAGGCCTCGTCCTCCTGGGAAAGCTCGGGCGTGGCCTCCTCCTCGCCCCCGATGGTGGGGCCGGCGTCGGCGCCGTCCTGCTCGAGGGTGGGCTCGGAGGTCTCCTTCGGGGCCTGGGGGTTCTCCAGGTGGCCCTTCAGGTCCTTCTCCCGGATGAAGGCGCGCACCCGTTCCGGGGAGATCTCCTGGCCGGCCTCCTGCTCCACGGCAATGTCGGGGGTGATCCCGACGTTCTGAATGGAGCGGCCGGCGGGGGTGTAGTACTTGGCCGTGGTCAGGCGCAGGCCGGACTGGTCGGACAGGGTCAGGACGGTCTGCACCGAGCCCTTGCCGAAGGTCTGGGTGCCCACCACCACGGCGCGCCCCAGGTCCTGGAGGGCGCCGGAGACGATCTCGGAGGCCGAGGCGCTGCCCTCGTTGACCAGCACCACCATGGGGATGTCCGGGTGGGAGCGGGCGGCGTGGGAGTAGTACTCCTCGCGCTTGCCGTCCCGGCCCTGGACGTAGACCACCATCTTGCCCTCGGGGATGAACTGCTCCGCGACCTCCACGGCCGAGGTGAGCAGGCCGCCGGGATTGTTGCGCAGGTCCAGCACCAGGGAGGTGGCGCCGTCCTTGATCAGCCCGTCGAGCTGCTCCCGGAGCTCGGGGCCGGAGCGCTCCTGGAACTGGGTCACCCGCACGTAGCCGATGCCGGGCTCCAAGGTGCGGGAGCGGACCGAGGTGATCTTGATGATGTCGCGGATGATCGGGACGTCGAAGGGCTCGGGCTCCTTGTCCTTGTCCTTCTGCTTGGCCGGCCGGAAGATGGTCAGGACCACCTTGGTGCCCTTGGTGCCGCGCATCTTGTCCACGGCCTCGGTGAGGGTCATGTCCTTGGTGTTCTCGCCGTCCACCTTCACGATCTGGTCGCCGGCCTGGATGCCTGCCTTGTCGGCGGGGGTGTCCTCGATGGGCGCGATGACCACGAGCATGTGGTCCTTGACGCTGATCTGGATGCCGATGCCCCCGAACTCGCCCTTGGTGTCCACCTTCAGCTCGTCGTAGGACGAGCGCTTCATGTAGCTGCTGTGCGGGTCGAGGGTGTCGAGCATGCCCTTGATGGCGCCGTCGATGAGCTGCTGGGGGTCCACCGGCTCGACGTACTTGTTCTCGATGTGCGACAGGACCTCGGTGAACACCTTCAGCTCGTCGTAGGTGTCGCCGCCCTGGGCCATGACCCGGCCGTCGAGGGTGTAGCCGAGCAGGCATCCGGTCAGGAGGGCCACGACAATCGCCACGAAGGCCCCCGCCGATCGGCGGTGGTTGCGCTCTGTCATCGGGGAATCGTCCTTCAAGGTTCTCGAAACCGCGCGCTTCGCCAAACTAGAGGTCCGCCACGGGGTGGGGGGCCGCATGGCGCCCCCGAACGGTATAGGTTATCACGACCCTTCGGTTTCGGGCTCGGGCTGCGGCGCCAGGCGGCCCCGCACGGCGGCCGCCACCATCAGGGTGTGCTGGCGCTTGGCCTGCTCCGCCACGCGCTGCTCCCAGCCGGGCTCCGCCTTCCAGTCGGCATAGCCGACCCGGTAGGTGTGCAGCACCCGTCCCTCCAGGAACACCTGGGAGACAATCTCGTTTCGGTCGCTCACGTCCTCGGTCTGAACGTGGTAGCTGCGGCCTTCCACCGCCACATTCTCGTTGAAGCCGATGAGCATGTCGTGTCGGGCCGTCCGGGCTAGAGGGGTTCGGAGGGAAAGGCGTCGGCGATGTGGGTCACCTGGTACGGCCGTCGGGCCGCGTCCACGAGGACCACGTCGAAGCGGCACGGCACCGTGCCGTACAGCCCCCGGGCCAGGAGGTAGTGGCGGGCCACCTTGGCCACCTGGCGGCGCTTGGCCGGGGGCACCGCCCACGGGGCGCCGCCGAACCGGTCCGAGCTGCGCGCCTTCACCTCCACGAAGACCCAGGCGTCCCCGTCCCTGCAGATGATATCAAGTTCCCCGCGCAACGCACGATAGTTGCGGTCCACCACCGTCAGGCCCCGGGCCTTCAGGTGGCGGCAGGCGGCCCGCTCCGCGCTGGCCCCCAGGGCCCGGGCGACGGCCGCCCCGGGCCCCGTCACGCCCGGGCCTCCGCGCCGGCCGGGGTCACGCCCCGGAAGCTGCGGCGGTGCACCGGGCTGGGCCCCAGGCGCATCAGGGCCTCCCGGTGGGCGGCGGTGGGGTAGCCCTTGTGGACGGCGAATCCGTAGCCCGGGTGGCGGGCGTCCAGGTCGTCCATGATCCGGTCGCGGGTGACCTTGGCGATGATGGAGGCGGCGGCGATGCTCACGCTCTTCCGGTCGCCCTTCACGATGCCCTCCTGGGGCAGGGGCCGGCCCGGCAGGGTGAGGGCGTCGATCAGCAGGTGGTCGGCGGCCCCCCCGCGCCCGGCGAGGGCGTCCACGGCCTGGCCCATGGCGCGCAGGGTGGCCTGGAGGATGTTGATGCGGTCGATCTCGCCGGGAGGCACCAGCCCCACCCCCACGGCCCGGGCCCGGGACTGGATGATCTCGAAGAGGCGCGCGCGGCGGGCGGGGGAGAGGAGCTTGGAGTCGGCTAGGCCGTCGATGGGGTCGTCGGGGTCCAGGATGACGGCGGCGGCCACCACCGGGCCCGCCAGGGGACCGCGGCCGGCCTCGTCGACGCCGGCCACGGCCCGCGCCCCGCGCTCCCGGGCCCGGGTCTCGTACTCCCAGGTCGGCGGCTGCCCCATCGCGCCGGCCGCGTCAGGCGTCCGGCTTGTCCGCCTTGCCCTCGGGGGCCTCGGCCTCGGTCGGAGGGGCTTCGGCCGGGGTGGCCTCGGCGGGCGCCGTCTCCGGGGCCTCGGGGGCCGTTTCGACGGCCTCGGAGACCGTCTCGGGGGCCTCGACCTCCGGCGCGGCCTCCGCCTGCTGCGCCGCCTCGTCGGCCTCGGCGGCCGCGACCCCGGCGGCGATCTTGCCCCGCATGTCCTTCTCGGCGATGCGGGCCGACTTGCCGCGGCGCTCGCGCAGGTAGTAGAGCTTGGCCCGGCGCACGTGGCCCTTGCGGACCACCTCGATCCGGTCGATCTTGGGCGACCCCACCGGGAAGATGCGCTCCACGCCGGTGTTGTAGGAGACCTTGCGGACCGTGAACGTCTCGCGGTTGGACTCGCCGCTACGCGCGATCACGACCCCCTCGAACACCTGGATGCGCTCCTTGCCGCCCTCCACCACCTTGACGTGGACCCGCACGGTGTCGCCCACCGAGAAGGCGGTGCGGTCGGCGGCGGGGGCCAGGGACCGCTCGATTCGCTGTAGCCGGTTCATGGTTGGCTCCTTCAAGACCTCCGTCGGGAACCCGGTATTTTGCCCAACTCCGGTGCCCGGAAGCAAGGGGAATCCTGCCTCAAGGCCCTGTCCCCAGGAGCCGGTCCAGCACGATGGACACGGCGCTGCGCACTGAGAGGTGGTTGAAGCCCCCCGGCCCCGCCGGCCCGCTGAGGGGCGGCAGGAGGACGTCGGCCGCCTCCAGGACCTCGGCCATCAGGCCCCAGCCGGTGCCGAACACCAGCAGCACCGGCCCCTTCCCGGCCGCCAGGTCGGCCCGCAGGCCGGCGTAGTCCACCCGGGGCACCCCGGGCCGCTCCCGGGCCGAGGTGGCCACGATCCGGGGCGGGGTCCCCTCCCGCCCGGCCACGTCGGCCACCGCGTCGTCCAGGGTGTCGGCGATGCGCACCCCCTCCAGGGCCGCCTTGCGGGTCGGGTTGTAGTCCGCGCCGTGGCCCTCCCGCCAGTGGTCCATCATGCGGCGCACCAGGGCCTGCTGGGCGGCCAGGGGGGTGACTAGGTAGTAGCCGGCGCCGCCGTAGGTGGTCACGGCCCGGGCGATGTCGTGTAGGTTGAGGCCGGTCACGGCGGTGGTGATCGGCTCGCCGTGCTTGTTGCGGACGGGCCCGTGGACCAAGGCCACGTAGAGGCTCAAGGTGCCTCTCCGTGCGCGCCGGGGAGCAGGTCGGGGCGTTTGGCGCGGGTGGCCTCCCGGGCCGCCTCCCGGCGCCAGCGCTCGATCTCGGCGTGGTTGCCGGAGCGCAGCACCTCGGGCACCGCCATGCCCCGGAACACCGCCGGGCGGGTGTACTGGGGGTACTTCAGGAGCCCTTCCGCGTCCCGCGAGAAGGTGTCGGAGGCGGCCGAGCGCGCGTCCCCCAGCACCCCCTCCAGCAGGCGCACGGCGGCATCCAGCATCACCAGGGCGGGCAGCTCGCCGCCGGTGAGGACGTAGTCGCCGATGGAGACCTCCTCGAAGCCCAGGCCCAGCCGCACCCGCTCGTCCACCCCCTCGTAGTGGCCGCACAGGATGAGCAGGGGCCGGGTCTCGGCGGCCAGCCCGGCGGCCATTTCCTGGTCGAAGGGGCGCCCCTGGGGCGAGGGCATGAGGCGGCGGGGCGGGGTCTCCAGGTGGGCCTCCACCGCCTCCACGGCGGCGAACACGGGCTCCGGGCGCAGCACCATGCCGGCGCCGCCTCCGTAGGGCTCGTCGTCCACCCGGCGGTAGCGCCCCATGCCGAAGTCCCGCAGGTTGGTGACGGCGAAGGAGAAGCGCCCGGCGGCCCTCGCCCGGCCCGGGATGCTGGCCTCCAGCACCGCCGTCACCACCTCGGGGAACAGGGTGAGGATCTCGGCGTGCAGGCTCACCGGCGGCGGCGCCGGTCCCCGGGGGGCTGCGCGGGCTCGGGCAGCAGGCCCGGGATGGGGCGGATCACCACGCGGCGCTCCTCCAGGTTCACCTCGCACACGAAGGCGGGCACGGAGGGGACCAGGAAGCGGCGCCCGTCGGAGGTCTCCACCTCCAGGTTGTCGTGGGCGCCGGGGAGGATGCCCACCAGCCGGCCCAGGTCGGCGCCGGCCTCGTCGGTCACGGTCATCCCCAGCAACTGGTGGTGGTAGTAGGTGCCCGGCTCGAGGGGGGGCGAGGAGGCCGTGGAGGCCCACAGCTCGCCCCCGGCCAGGGCTTCCGCGGCGTTCCGGTCGGGGATTTCGGCGAAGCGGGCGAACACGGCGTCGCCCGACTCCCGGACCCCGGTCACGGTGAGGGGCCGGTCGGGGGCCCCCTCCCTGCGCCACACCAGGGCCGTCCCCGGGGCGAAGCGGCCCGGCACGCCGGACAGGGACACGAAGCGGACCTCCCCCCTCACGCCGTGGGGGCGGACCCGCACCGCGGCCAGTGCCAGGTCCCCCGCGCCCGCGCCGGACGGCTCCGGCGCTGCCGGGCGGGCGGGGGCCACGGGGGCCGTCAGGCCGCGTCGGCGGCAGCGCGCTTGATCAGGTCGCGGACCGCGGGGGAAACGATGGCCCCCTGGGCCACCCACGCCTCGATGCGGTCCAGCTTCAGCTTCACGCCGCCCTCGGCCGCCAGGGGGTCGTAGGTGCCGAGAATCTCGAGAAAGTTGCCGTCCCGCCGGTCGCGCTTGGGGGCCGCCACCACGCGGTAGTACGGCACCTTGCTGCGACCGCGCCGGGTCAGGCGGATCATGACTGCCATGTTCGCTCCTTGCTCACGCCCGCCCTCCTTCGGGGGCGGGGGGTTCCTTGCTTGCGTCGCTCCGGCCCCCCGTCAGAACGGGAGCATGTTCCGGAGCTTGTAGCCCTTGCCTTTGGCGCCGGCCACCTGCTTCATCATCTTGCGCCCCTGGGCGAAGTTCTTGAGCAGCCGGTTGACGTCCTGCACCGTGGTGCCGCTGCCCTTGGCGATGCGGCGCCGGCGGCTGCCGTTGATCAGCTGGTGGTTGCGCCGTTCCTTGGCGGTCATGGAGCCGATGATCGCCTCCACCCGCCTGAGCTCCTTGTCCGGCACCTGGGCGGTGGCCTGGGCCAGCTTGCCGGCGCCGGGGATCATCTTGAGCATGTCCGCCAGGGAGCCCATCTTCTGGACCTGGCGCAGCTGGTCGCGGAAGTCCTCCAGGGTGAAGTCGTTCTTGCGCAGCTTGCCCGCGAACCGCTCGGCGTCCTTGCGGTCGACGGCGGCCTCGGCCTTCTCCAGCAGGGTCGCCACGTCGCCCATGCCGAGGATGCGGCCGGCCATGCGGTCGGGGTGAAACGGCTCCAGGGCCTCCACCTTCTCGCCCATGCCCACGAACTTGACCGGGCAGCCGGTCACCTCCCGCATGGAGAGCACCGCACCGCCCCGGGCGTCGCCCTCCAGTTTGGTGAGCACGATGCCGGTGAGCCCCAAGGCCGCGTGGAAGCTGGAGGCGATGTTGACCGCCTCCTGCCCCGTCATGGCGTCGGCCACCAGCAGGATCTCGCGGGGCGCCACGGCGTCCTTCACCCGCACCAGCTCGGCCATCAGGGCGTCGTCGACGTGCAGGCGCCCGGCGGTGTCGAACAGGGCCACGTCGTAGCGGTTCGCCCGGGCGTGGGCCAGGCCCTCCCGGGCCGCCGCCACCGGGTCGCCGCCGGCGGGCTGGGGGTCCAGCACCGGCACGTCCACCTGGCGCCCCAGGGTCCTCAGCTGCTCGATGGCGGCCGGCCGCTGCAGGTCGCAAGCGACCATCAGGGCGCGGCGGCCGTCCGCTTTCAGGCGCCGGGCCAGCTTGGCCACGGTGGTGGTCTTGCCCGAGCCCTGCAGGCCCACCAGGAGCACCGGCGACAAGTCGTCCGGCAGCAGGTCCAGGCCCGCGCGGCGCTCGCCCATGAGGCGCACCAGGGCCCGGTGCACCACCCCGGCCACCTGCTGGCCCGGGGTGAGGCTCTCGAGCACCTCGCGCCCCACCGCCTCGGCGCGAACGTCCTCGATGAACCGCTTGACGACGGCAAAGTGGACGTCCGCCTCGAGGAGCGCCAGGCGCACCTCCCTGAGGGCCTCGTCGATGTTCTTCGCGTCGAGGCGGCCCCGGCCCTTCAGCCGGCTTAAGACCCCTTCGAGCTTCTCCGATAGCGCGTCGAGCACGTCTCTCCCGCCGGGCCCAAGGGGCCCGCTGGCCATTGCATTCGCTCCTCAAGGACCCGCGCCGGGGCCGGGACGGCCCCCGCGCGCGAGGTCCGCCCCGGACGGAGCCCCTTGAAGGAAAGCCTAAAAATATATGAAACTGGGAGGGCTCCGGTCAATCTCCGCGCCCCGGGGGCCGCCCCGGGGCCGGTGGAGGACGCCGGGCCTCGAAGCCAAGGGAGGAGCGCCGTTGGGCCCCATGCAGGACATCGCCGCCTATGTCGCCGAGCGGGCCGCCCGGGTCCGCGCCGCGGCCGGCCGGCTGGCCGTGGTGACCGCCGACGTGAAGAACCGGGCCCTGGAGGGCATGGCCGACGCCCTGGTGGAGGCCGGCTCGGAGATCGCCGCCGCCAACGCCAAGGACCTGGACGCCGCCCGGGAGCGGGGCATGGCCGGCGCCATGCTCGACCGCCTGTCCCTGGACGGTCCCCGGGTCGCCGCCATGGCCGACGGGCTGCGGGAGGTCGCCGCCCTGCCCGACCCGGTGGGGGAGATCACCGGCATGACCCGCCGCCCCGAAGGCTTTCTGGTGGGGCGGATGCGGGTGCCCATCGGGGTGATCGGCATCGTGTACGAGTCCCGCCCCAACGTCACCGCCGACGCCGCCGCCCTGTGCATCAAGAGCGGCAACGGCGTGGTGCTCAAGGGCGGCTCCGAGGCGATCCACTCCAACACCGCCATCGCCAGGGTCCTGGAGCGGGCCGGGCGCGAGGCCGGGCTGCCGGAGGACTGCGTGGCCCTGCTGGAGACCACGGACCGGGAGGCGGTGCGCCACATGCTGCACCAGACCGACTCCATCGACCTGATCATCCCCCGGGGCGGCGAGGGGCTGGTGCGCATGGTCACGGAGAACAGCCGCATCCCGGTGATCAAGCACGACAAGGGCCTGTGCCACACCTACGTGGACCGGGCCGCCGACCCCGCCATGGCCATCGACCTGGCCTACAACGCCAAGGTCCAGCGTCCCGGGGTGTGCAACGCGATGGAGACCTTGCTGGTGCACCGGGACCAGGCCCGGGCCGTGCTGGTGCCCTTGGGGCAGCGCCTGGCCGCCGCCGGGGTGACCGTGCACGGCTGCCCGGAGACCTGCGACCTGGTGCCCGGCGCGGTCCCGGCGAAGGACGGCGACTTCGACACCGAGTGGCTCAGCCTGGACCTGTCGGTGAAGGTGGTGGGCTCGTTCGAGGAGGCGGCGGACCACATCGAGCGCCACGGCTCGCGCCACACCGAGGTGATCGTGACGGCCGACTACGCCGCGGCCATGCGCTTCGTGCGGGAGGTGGACGCGGCCTCGGTGCAGGTGAACGCCTCCTCGCGGCTGCACGACGGGGCGGTGTTCGGGCTGGGGGCCGAGATCGGCATCAGCACCTCCCGCATCCACGCCCGGGGGGCCATGGGCCTGACGGAGCTGACCTGCCAGAAGTTCGTGGTGCTGGGTGACGGACAGCTCCGCCAGTGACCCGGGGCCGTCCCTTCGGGGGCGGCCCGAGCGCATCGGCATCTTCGGCGGCACCTTCAACCCGGTCCACGCCTGCCACATCCGGGTGGCCGAGGCGTGCCGCGAGGCCCTGGGGCTCGATACCGTGCTCCTGGTGCCGGCCCGGGAGCCGGCCCTCAAGCGCGCCGACCTGGCCCCGGCCGAGCACCGCATGGCGATGGTACGGCTGGCGGTGGCCGGCCACGCGGGGCTCGCCGTGTCCGACGTCGAGATGCGGCGCCCCGGCCCGTCCTACACCCTGGACACGATCCGGGCCCTTAAGGCCGAACTCCCCGGCGCCGCCCTGACCCTGATCCTGGGCCTCGACGCCCTGCTTGGGATCGGCGCCTGGCACCGGCCGGGGGCGGTGCTCCGGGCCTGCCCGATCGCGGTCCTGTTCCGCCCCGGGGCGCGCTTCACCCAGCTGGCCGACCTGCCGGAGCTGGCGGGGGTGGACTTCGGGCCCTTGAGGGACTGCTGCGGCGTGGACCCGAAGGCGCCCTTGCACCTGGGGTCGGCCGACGGCATCCGCCTGACCCTGCTCGCCATCGACCCCTGCCCGGTGTCCGGGACGCGCATCCGGGCCGCGCTGCGCGCGGGGGAGCGGGCCGTTCCCGGCTTGCCGGACGCGGTCGCCTCCTATATAATTCAGCATCATCTCTATGCCTGAAGCCCCCCAGAGACGCACCGCGCCGGAGGCGCTCACCTCCGAGCAGGTGGCGCGGATCGCGGCGGCCGCAGCGGACAGCAAGCACGGACGCGACATCGTGGCCCTGGAGGTGCGCGAGCTGACCTCCATCGCCGACTACTTCGTGCTGGTCTCGGTCACTTCCCCGGCCCAGGCCGAGGCCGTGTACGAGGCCGTCGACCAGGCCCTGTCCCGGGAGGGGCGCGAGCCCCTGCACGTGGAGGGGCGCACCGAGCTGACCTGGATCCTCATGGACTACGCCGACGTGATCGTCCACGTCTTCCGCGACGAGGCGCGGGACTTCTACGGCCTGGAGCGGCTCTGGGGAGACGCGCCGCGCCTGGACCTGGGGCTGGAGGGCGCCCGGCCGCCCGTCGTACCCTAGGGGCGGCCCGGGCCGCAAGACGACCCCCGACCGCGAGACCCGGCGCCGCAAGGAGACCCCATGCGCACCCTGCTCCTGCTGGCCCTGATCGTCGTCGCCGGCGGCGGCTACCTGACCTACCTCAACCCCGGCAGCGTCAACGTCGCCTACGCCCAGGGGCGCACCCTGGCGGTGGGCCTGGGGCCCCTGCTCATGGCGGCCGCGGCGCTGGGCCTGGTGATGGGCATCGGCGGCACGATCTGGCACGACGTGCGCTCGTTCTTCCGCCAGGTGGGCCTCCGGCGCCGCAGGCGCCACGGGGAGCGGCTCCACCACCTGCTGGCCGACGCCGCCAACGAGCGCCTGGCGGGCCGCGCGGACCGGGCCCGGGAGCTCTACAACAAGGCCCTCAAGCTCGACCCGGAGAACCTCACGGCGATCTCGGGGCTGGGCAACCTGCTGCGCCACCAGGGCCGGGCGCGGGAGGCGATCGCCATGCACCGCCTGGCCTCGCGCCTGGCGCCGGAACGGGACGCCTTCAGGCTGGCGATGATCGACGACTACATCGCGATGGAGTCCTACGGCAGCGCCGTGCAGCAGATCGAGGCGGCCCTCAGGGAGGATCCCAAGAACCAGGCCCTCCTGACCCGGCTCCGGGAGGTGCACGCGGTCACCGGCGACTGGGCCGGGGCCGCCGAGGCCCAGGACCGGCTGCTGAAGGGCCCCATGGACGGCCTGGACTCCCGTGCCGAGAACGCCCGCCTGACCGGCCTCCGCTACGAGGCCGCCGCCGCCCTGCTGGCGGAGGGCCACACGGCGCGGGCCCGGGACGCCCTCACCGTCCTGCTGCGCCAGGCGCCGGACTTCACCCCGGGCTACATGGCCTTGGGGGCCCTGCGCGCGCGGGAGGAGGGCCCGTCCGCCGGGCTGGAAACCTACCAGTCCGGCTACGAGCACACCCGGGACGAGAGCCTGCTGCCCCCCATCGAGAACCTGCTCATCGTCCACCTGGAGGACCCCCGGGGCGCAATCGACTACTTCACCCGCCTGGTGGACCGGGACCCCAAGAGCCTGCGCCTGCGCTACTGGCTGGGGCGCGTGTACGAACGCCTGGAGATGATCGACGACGCCGTGCAGGTGCTCGGCGAGCTGGAGGAGGCGGTGGAGGGCTTCCCGGAACTCCAGGCCCTGCTGGTGCGCATCAACCTGCGGCGCCGGGACCACGCCCAGGCCCTGGAGGCCCTGGGGGAGGGCAGCCCCCCGGTGCCCTACGCCTGCCGCGCCTGCCGCACCCCGGCGGAGGGGTGGGCGCCCCGCTGCGACGCCTGCGGGCGGTGGGGCACGGTGGGCCCCGCCCTGCGGATCACGGCGCGGCCCGAAGGCTCGGCCAGCCCCACGCCCCTCCTCCCCGCCCCGGGCTGATTCCGCCCCGACCCCGAGGCAAAAAAAAGCGCCCCGCGAGGGGGCGCTCGGGCGAGGTCCGGATGGCGCGGCCCGTCAGGTGCCTGGCCGCTTGAGGAAGGTGCTCAGGATCCAGCCGTCCACGCCGTCGGCCTGGATGCGGTACCACTTCAAGCCGCGGGCCTTCTCGCTCTCGTAGCGCATCACCTCGGTGCCGTGCTTCACCTTGGCCACCAGGTTGCAGCCCCCCTGCTGGCCGCCGGGGCACGACCACACGGCCACCTCCGGCACCCGAAGCACCCCGAACGACATGCCGTTGATGACCATTTTCTTGGGCGGCGCGGGCTTGGCCGCCTCCGCCGCCTTGTCCTGCGCCCGGCCGGGGCCCGCCACCAGGGCCAGGCCGACCGACACCGCCACCACCAGGGCCGCGAGCGTACGAACCTTTACCATGAGGACTCCTCCCTCACCTGACCTGAAGGAAAAACATACAACAGCCGCACGAAGATCCGCGGTGCCGGGAATGATACCGGGTTTCAACGCGGCTTGACAACCGCGTCCCCGCCCCGACCGGGAACGGGCCGGAGACGGCCCCGAAAAGCGGCAGGGCCCCGCGGGTGTTTACCTCGCGGGGCCCTGGGAGGAATCCTGGCGGCGACCTACTCTCCCACGCGGTTTCCCGCGCAGTACCATCGGCTCTTGAGGGCTTAACTGCCGTGTTCGGAATG
>Ga0210123_1000100_pt1 | contig 54612 bp, 48 predicted proteins | sample Muzzi_PWB_D2_FD_185535 | JGI IMG/M metagenome (GOLD analysis project Ga0210123, IMG submission 185535) | Wetland microbial communities from San Francisco Bay, California, USA, that impact long-term carbon sequestration - Muzzi_PWB_D2 (SPAdes) | ecosystem: Environmental > Aquatic > Marine >... | reverse complement strand
TCAGCACCCTGGAGGTGCTCAAGACCATCGCCCGCACCCGCCCCAACCTGTTCCCGGGCATCCAGGCGATGTACCTGGCGATCTCCAACCACCCCAAGGCGGGGCGCTACGACCTGCGCTCCATCGAGGCCTGCGTCAGCGGCGCGGGGCCGCTGCAGCGGGAGGTGCAGGAGCGATTCGAGGCCCTCACCGGGGCCCAGGTGGTGGAAGGCTACGGCCTGTCCGAGGCGTCGCCCGTGACCCACGCCAACCCCATCGGGGGGACGCGCAAGGTGGGCTCCATCGGCCTGCCGTTCCCCTCCACCGACGCCAAGGTGGTGGACCCGGACGACACCGCGCGGGAGCTGGCCCCCGGCGAGGTGGGGGAGCTCGTCGTTCGGGGCCCCCAGGTGATGAAGGGCTACTGGAACCGCTCCGAGGAAACCCTCCAGACCCTGGCGGGGGGCTGGCTCCACACCGGCGACATGGCGCGGGTGGACGCGGACGGCTTCTTCTACATCGCCGACCGCAAGAAGGACATGATCAAGACCGGCGGCGAGAACGTCTATCCCCGCGAGGTGGAGGAGGTGCTGTTCCGCCATCCCAAGGTCCACGAGGCCGTGGTGGCGGGGCTGCCGGACGATTTCTTGGGGGAGAAGATCCGCGCCTACCTGGTCTTGAATCCCGGCGAGAGCGTCACCGAGGAGGAGATCCAGGCCTTCTGCGCCGAGCACCTGGCCAGGTTCAAGGTGCCCAAGGAGGTGGAGGTCCGTCCCGAGCTGCCCAAGAACATCGTGGGCAAGGTGCTGCGCCGGATGCTGGTGGAGGAGGCGCTTGCCCGCTCCCGGCCCGGCTGAGCCCCGGGCCCCGTCCGACCCCCTCTCGGCCCTCGGCCGCCTCGCGACGCGGCGCGCCGCCTGGGTCTGCGCGCTGCTCGTGCTCGCCCTGGCGGCGCTCGCCTACCACCGGTTCCTGCTGCTCGACCAGGCGTTCCTGTTCACCGACGTGGGGGCGGACACGGTCAACGGCATGTACCCCCGCTGGGTGCACCTGGCCGAGACCCTCCGCGCCGGCCACCTGCCCGGCTGGACCTTCCGCCTGGGGCTGGGGCAGAACGTGTTCCCCAATTCCCTGGGCGACCCGTTCGACCTGGCGGTGGTGCTCAGCGGGCGCCCCCGGATCCCCTATGCCATGGCCTACATGGAGGTGGCCAAGCTGACCCTGGCCGGGGGGCTGTTCTGCGCCTTCCTGCGGGCCGTCGGCCTGGCGCCCCTCGCCGCCCTGCTGGGAGGCGTGCTGTACGCCTTCTCGGGCTTCATGGTGGTGGGGGGGAGCTGGACCATCTTCTCCACCGAGGGGGTGCACCTGGCCCTCCTGCTGCTCGCCTTCGAGCGCTACCGGGCGCGGGGGCGCTGGGGGCTGCTGGTGCTGGCCTTCTTCCTGATCGCCGCCGGGCGGCCGGTGAACCTGCTGAGCCACGGCCTGTTCTTGGCCCTCTACGCCGCCGTGCGCCACGTGGACCTGCACGGCTGGGCGGGGGGCGGCGGGATCAAGGGGGTGGCGGGGCTGGTGGCGCGGCTGGCGGGCTTCGGGGCGTTGGGGGCGGCCGCGGGCGGGGTGTTCATGCTGCCGATCCTCAACGAGATGCTCCACAGCCACCGGGTTTCCGGGGTGCTCGGGCAGGCGGCGCGGAGCGACCTGCTGGCGCGGTCGCCGTTCGCACCGGCGCCGGCGGCGGAGCTGAAGACGGCCCTGCTCAGGCTGTTCGGCAACGACCTGCTGGGGCGGGGCACCCCATTCAAGGGCACGCGCCAGTACCTGGACGCGCCCCTGCTCTACGCGGGCCTGCCCACGCTGCTGCTGGCCCCCCAGGCATTCGTGGGCGCCACGGGGCGGCGGCGCGCGGTGCTGGGCGGAGCGCTGGCCCTGGCGCTGGTGCTGGTGGTGTTCCCCTACCCCCGCTCCGCCCTGTGGGCGTTCGCGGTGGACTACTACCGGGTGGTGGGTTTCCTGGCCGCCCTGGTGCCCCTGCTGCTGGCGGCCGGGGCCCTGTCGCGCATCCTGCGGGGCGGACGGGTGCACCTGCCGCTGCTGGGCGCCACCCTGGCGGTCCTGGCGGCGGCCCTGCTCGTCCCCTGGCCGCCGGACACGATCGCCCCGGACTTGGGGCTCAAGTGGGCCACGGCGGGGGCGCTGGCGGCCTACGCCGGGGTGATCGCCCTGCTGGGGCGGGCGCGGCAGCGACCCCTGGCGGCGGGGCTGCTGGTGGCGATGGTGGCGGCCGAGGTGCTGCTGCTGGCCACCCCCGGGGCGACGAAGCGCCCGGTGGTCACGGCGGCGGACCTGCACGCCAAGACCGGATACAACGACTACGCGGCGGACGCCGCGGCGTGGCTGCGCCAGACCGACCCGGGGCTGTACCGGGTCGAGAAGACCTTCTCGTCGTCGCCGTCGGACTACACCGTGTACCGCAACGACCCGATGGTGCAGGGCTACCGGGGCACGTCGGCCTATCACCGGTTCAACAACCCGGCCTACCTCAAGTTCCTGGTGGCGGTGGGGGCCACGGACCTGCTGGCGCGCACCCACTACCGGGTGGCCCAGGGCCTGGCCCGCCGCCCCCTGCTGCACCCCTTCCTGGGGGTGCGCTACCTGATGAGCCGGGCGCCGGACGTGGCGGGGCTGGTGGCCGCCACCGGCACGGCCCACCCGGACCTGGCGGCGCCCCTGTACCAGCCGGTGGCGACGTTCGGCGACGTGACCGTGTTCCGCGATCGCCTGGCGCTGCCCATCGCCTTCACCTACGACCACTGGCTGGACTACCGCGCCTTCCTCTCCCTGGCGCCCGAGACGCGGGACCTGGCCCTGTACGACGCCTTCGTGCCCGACCCCCGGGACGCCGAGGCGGTGCGGGGTCTGTCCCCGATCACCCAGGAGACCGCGGCGCCGTCGTTCTCCGCGGCCCTGGCGGCGCGGGCGCGGGATGGCTTCACGGTCACGGACTTCGGCCCGGGCCGCATCCGGGGCACGGTCACGGTGCCGGCACGGCGCATGCTGGCCTTCACCGTGCCCCAGGACCCGGGGTGGTCGGCGCGGGTGGACGGGGCCCCGGCACCGCTGCACGGGGTGAACTTCGGCTTCGTGGGCCTGCCCCTGGCGGCGGGGACCCACACGGTGGAGTTGTGCTACCGCCCCCCGGCGGTGGCGGCGGGGGCGGCCGTGTCGGGCGCGGGGCTCCTGGGGGTGGCGGCCCTGCTGATCTGGGGGCGGCGCCGGCGCCGGGCCCCGTGATTGCGCGTTTTCGGAGCGCCCCGCTAGACTAAGGGGTTCCCCGCAGTCGCAGGCCGCCGGGCCGGGCGCGGGAGGGCACACCACGGCCATGGTCCAGATCAAGACGCCCCAGGAGATCGAGCGGATGCGCGCCACCTGCCGCCTGGCGGCCCAGGTGCTGGAGCACATCGCGCCCCACGTGGTGCCCGGGGTGACCACCGACCACCTGAACGGCCTGTGCCACCGCTTCATCGTCGAGCGCGGCGCCTACCCCTCGCCCCTCAACTACTACGGCTTCCCCAAGAGCATCTGCACCTCGGTCAACGACGTGGTCTGCCACGGCATCCCGGGGGGGCAGGTGCTCAAAGAAGGGGACATCGTGAACCTGGACATCACCACCCACTTGGGGGGCTTCCACGGCGACACCAGCCGCACCTTCCTGGTGGGGGAGGTGGGCGAGCCCGGCCGGCGCATCACCGGCGTGGCCCACGAGGCCCTCAAGCGCGGCATCGCGCAGGTGAAGCCGGGCAGCACCCTGGGGGACATCGGCTGGGCCATCCAGTCCTACGTGGAGGGCGAGGGATGCTCGGTGGTGCGGGAGTACTGCGGCCACGGCATCGGCCGCAATTTCCACGAGGAGCCCCAGGTGCTGCACTACGGCCGCCCGGGGCGGGGCCTGCGCCTGCGGCCGGGGCTCACCTTCACCATCGAGCCGATGGTGAACCTGGGGCGGCCCGAGATCCGGGTGCTGAACGACAACTGGACCGTGGTGACCCGCGACGGCTCCCTGTCGGGCCAGTTCGAGCACACGATCCTGGTGACCGAGACCGGCTGCGAGGTGCTCACCTCGCTGGACGGCGCCGTCTGACGCCGGGGACCGGAGCCCGAGCCGCCTTGCAGTGGGACGCCCCCCTCCTCCCGGGCCGCCTGGTGCGGCGCTACAAGCGCTTCCTGGCCGACGTCGAGCTCGACGGGGGCGGGGTCGTCACGGCCCACTGCGCCAACACCGGCAGCATGCTGGGGTGCGACCGGCCGGGCAGCCGGGTGCTGCTGTCGGAGGCCCGCTCCCCGACCCGCAAGCTGGCCTACACCTGGGAGCTGGTGGAGGCGGACGGGACTGTAGGCGGCACCTGGGTGGGGATCAACACCGCCCGCGCCAACCCCCTGGTGGCCGAGGCGATCGAGGCCGGGCGCATCCCCGAGCTGAAGGGGTATACACGCATCCGCCGCGAGGTCCCCTACGGCACCCGCAGCCGCATCGACCTGCTGCTGGAGGGGCCGGAGCGGCCGACCTACGTCGAGGTGAAGAACACCACCCTGGCCGAGGGCGACACGGCCCGCTTCCCCGACGCGGTCACGGCGCGGGGCCGCAAGCACATGGACGAGCTGGCCAAGGTGGCGCGGGCCGGGGACGGGGCCGCCGTGGTGTTCCTGGTGCACCGGTCCGACGCGGCCCGCTTCGCCCCCGCCGACGCCATCGACCCGGCCTACGGCGAGGCGCTGCGGGCCGCGGCGGACGCCGGGGTCCGGGTGCTGGCCTACGGCGCCCGGGCGGGCCCCGAGGGCGTGGAGGTGACGTGCCGTCTGCCCGCAAGACTGTGAGGCCCCGCCGCACGATGACGCCGGAGCGCTTCGCCCGCGAGCTGGCGCGCCAGGCGGGCCGGCCGGTGCAGCTGACCCTCACCCGCAACCGGCGCCGCCTGGTGACCGTGCGGCGCGAGCGGCGCCACATCGACGTGCGGGCCCACGAGGCCCTGGTGGACGCCCCCGCCCCGGTGCGGCGGGCCGTGGCCCGGTTCGTGGCGGAGGGGTGCCGGGAGAGCGCCCGGGTGATCCGCGAGCACCTCAAGGACGCCGTGCCGCCCCCGCCCCTGAAGCCCGTGGCCCTGGCCCCCGCCGGGTGCCACCACGACCTGGGGGCGCTGCTCAAGGAGGTCTCCCGGCGCCTGCCGCGCCACAAGCTGCCGGTCATCACCTGGGGCCCGCCGCGCCGCCCCGGTCGCCAGACCGTGCGCCTGGGGACCTACGACCCGGAGCGCCGCCTGATCCGCATCAACCCGGTGCTGGACCACCCCAAGGTCCCCGCCTGCGTGGTGCGGCACGTGATCTACCACGAGCTGCTGCACCACGTGCTGGGGGTGGACGACCACCCCCACGGGCCCCACTTCACGGCCCTGGAGCAGCGCTGCCCCGACCTGCCCGCCACCGCCCGCTGGCTCAAGGCCCACCTGCCGCGCCACCTGGCCGCCGTGCGGCGGGCGGCGGCCGTGGCCTGACCGCCCCCACTCCTCCCCACAGCCCTTCTTGAACCCCCGCCCGCCCGGCCGCGACGAGGCCCGGCGCCCGCGCCGGACCCCGTCGCGGCGCGCCAAAGGCGGCCGCTCCGGAAGCGCCCGCAAAAAACCGCCGGACCGCCTTGACATGCCCTTCGCGGGGGCTATACTGGGCGGGCCAGTGGGGCGAAGTGGGGATTTTTGGGAGGGGTTGGGGCCCCATGTTCCTCGGCAAGGATTCCAACCGGATCGACGACAAGGGGCGCCTGGCCATCCCGGCCAAGTTCCGGGAGGTGGTGGGCCAGGGGGCGCGCCTCGTCGTCACCCGCAAGGTGCTCGATCCCTGCCTGGAGGTCTTCGCCGAGCCCGACTGGCGGGACTTCATGGACAAGCTCCAGAGCCTGAGCCAGGTGAAGCCCGAGGTGCGGCGCTACCGGCGCCTCATCTACTCCGGGGCCGAGGTCTGCAACCTGGACCGCCAGGGCCGCGTCCTCATCCCCGCCCACCTGCGGGAGTACGCGGGGCTGGCCCGCGACACCGTGCTGGTGGGGGCGGGCCCCACGTTCGAGATCTGGGACGCCGACCGCTGGGAGCGGGAGGCGGAACGGGACCTGGACGCCGGCGCCCTGGCCGACACCCTGGCCGATCTGGGCCTCTGACCGGGCCCCTGAGCGGGCCGACGACCGGATTTTCCAACCGGGTTTCTTGGGGAGCCCCAACGGACTTGATGCGCACTTGGAAGAGCCATCCGATCCCATGCCGACCGACGGCGCCCGCAAGCCGCCGTACCACACCCCGGTCCTGGGGGAGCAGGTCTGTGCGCTCCTGCTGCCCCCGACCGGGGTGTCTGGCGGCGCCGCGCCGCGGATGGTGGACCTGACCGTGGGCGGCGGCGGACACGCGTCGATGCTGCTGGCGGCCACCGCCCCCGGCGGGCGCCTGCTGGGCCTGGACCGGGACCCGGCGGCCCTGGCGGCGGCGGCCGAGGCCCTGGCGCCGTTCGGCGAGCGCGCCGTGCTGGCTCGGGGGGCGTTCGCCGACGCCGCCGAGGTGGCCGCGGACCACGGCTTCCTGCCCGCCGACGCGGTGCTGATGGACCTGGGGGTCTCCTCCCACCACCTGGACGACCCGGCCCGGGGCTTCTCCTTTTCCCGCGAGGGACCGCTGGACATGCGCATGGACCCGGACGGACCCACCACCGCCGCCGACCTGGTGAACGAGCTGCCGGTGAAGGAGCTGGCCCGCATCTTCCGCGAGTACGGCGAGGAGCGCCACGCCACCCGGGTGGCCCGGGCCGTGGTGCGGGCCCGCGGCCGGGGGCCCATCACCACCACCACGGCCCTGGCGGACGTGGTGGAGGCGGCCCTGCCCCGGCCCCGGGGCCCGGTGCGCATCCACCCGGCGACCCGCGTGTTCCAGGCCCTGCGCATGGCGGTCAACGACGAGCTGGGGCAGCTCGAGCGCGGCCTCGACGCCGCCTTCGACATGCTGGCCCCCGGCGGCCGCCTGGCCGTGATCAGCTTCCACTCCCTGGAGGACCGCAGGGTCAAGCGGCGCTTCGCCGACCTGGCCACGGGCTGCATCTGCCCGCCGTCCTTCCCGGAATGCCGCTGCGGCCGCACGCCCCGGGCCCGCCGCCTGACGCGGCGTGTGGTGCGGCCCGACGCCGCCGAGGTGGCGGCCAATCCCCGTGCCCGCTCCGCGCGGCTGCGGGCGATCGAACGACTTTCCGGCGCCCCCCAGGGGCCCGGCGCCCGGAGGGCGGCGTGAAGGCCCTCCAGGTTTCCGACCTTCGGAACCCCGCGTGGGCGGACTGTCCCCCGGCCGGCGGCGCTTTTGCGGCCGGTCGCTCGACGATCCGATCCCACCTGACCATCCCGCCCGAACACAACGACCCGCCTAAGTATCCCACCTTGGGTCCGTGCCGCGCGGGGTTCCGATGACCCATCGTTCCGCCTCTCCGGCCGTGCGCCGCCTGCTGCTGCGCACCGGCGCCATCGGCGCCGTCACCGTGGCCGCCACCCTGGTCTACCTGTGGCAGCACCTGGCCATGGTGGAGCTGGGCTACCGCGTCGAGCAGGCGCGGGCCGACCTGGCCCTGCTCAAGCACCGCCGCGCCGAGCTGATGGTGGAGGTGGCCAGCCTGTCCTCCCTGGACCGCATCGAGCGCCTGGCGCGCGAGCGGCTCGGCATGGCGGCGCCCGCCCCCGCCCAGCTGGTGCGGGTGATCGAGGTCTCGCCCGAAGGGCCCGCCGGCCCCGGAGGCGGCGGGCGATCCCTGATGCTCGCGGCCAACGCCGGCCGCTAGGGTCCGTCACAGATGGCCGGACCGCGCAGAGGCGCCCGCACCGTATCCCGACCGGCGCCGTCCGACGCGGCGCCCCGCCGGGGCCGCCTGGCCTTCGTGGCCCTGGCGGTGCTGGCGGGCTTCGGCGTGATCGCCGCCAAGCTGGTCTACCTGCAACTGCTGGACGCCCCGGAACTGGCCGCCCGGGCCGACCGCCAGCACCACCAGACCATCCGCCTGTCCGGCGAGCGCGGCACGATCACCGACCGCAAAGGCACCATCCTGGCCAAGAACATGGACGTGCCGTCCCTGTTCGCCGACCCCTCCGCGATTCCCCAGCCCAAGGCCGCCGCCCGCACCCTGGCGCGGGTGCTGCCCGAGTCGCGCCGCGCCCTGGAGCGGCGCCTGGCGCCCCGGGACCGCCACTTCGCCTGGCTGCACCGCAAGGCCGACCCGGCCCTGGCCCAGAAGGTGCTGGCCCTTAAGCTCCCCGGCGTGCACCAGGTCCCCGAGAGCCGGCGCTTCTATCCCAAGGGCAAGCTCCTGGGCCACATCCTGGGCTTCGCGGGCATGGACAACGAGGGGCTGTCGGGCGTGGAGCAGACCTTCGACGACCAGCTCGCCGGCGGCGAGGTGGTCTACTCGGTGGAGCGCGACGCCCTGGGGCGCCACATCTTCCCCTCCGACATGGGCTACGAGCGCCCGGCCCACGGCGCGGACCTGCGGCTCACCATCGACGAGGTGATCCAGTACCACGTCGAGCGGGAGCTGGACCGGGCCATGGCGGCCCACGCGGCCCGCTCCGCCTCGGCGATCGTGATGGACCCCCACACCGGCGAGATCCTGGCGATGGCGGTGCGGCCGGAGTTCGACCCCAACCGGGCGGGGGCCTTCGGCTCGTCGGACTTCCGCAACCGGATCCTCACCGACCCCTATGAGCCCGGCTCCACCCTCAAGGTGTTCGTGGCCGCCACCGCCCTCGACGAGGGGGTGGTGCAGCTGTCCGAGACGATCGACTGCGAGAACGGCCGCATGCCGCTCCGGGGCGGGGCGATGCACGACCACCACCCGTACGGCGAGCTGACCTACCGCGAGGTGCTCATCCACTCCAGCAACATCGGCTCCGCCAAGGTGGCCATGCGCCTGGGGGCCGACCGGCTGTACGTGGGGCTCAAGCGCTTCGGCTTCGGCGAGCGCACCGGCATCGAGCTCAACGGCGAGTCCCCGGGGGTGCTGACCCCGGTGTCGAGATGGTCGGGGCGCTCCATCGCCTCGGTGGCCATCGGCCAGGAGGTCATGGTCACGCCCCTCCAGCTCGCCACCGCCGCCTCGGCGGTCGCCAACGGCGGCTGGCTCATGCGCCCCCACCTGGTCAAGGAGGTGCGGGGCCCGGACGGCACCCGGGCCACCGAGCCGAAGCGCGTCCGGCGGGTGGTCACCGCCGCCACCGCCGCCGCCCTGCGGGAGGCCCTCACCGGGGTGGCCGGGCCGGACGGCACCGCCCCGGAGGCCGCCATCCCGGGCTTCCAAGTGGCGGGCAAGACGGGCACCGCCCAGAAGGCCGCCGAGGGCCGGCGCGGCTACGCCCGGGGCAAGTACGTGGCGTCGTTCCTGGGCATGGTGCCGGCCGACGACCCGCGCCTGGTGATCCTGGTGGTGGTGGACGAGCCGGAGGGCCACGCCTACTACGGCGGCCTGGTGGCGGCGCCGGTGTTCAAGGCCATCGCCGAGCCGGTGCTGGCCTACTTGGGCCTGCACCCGGAGACGGAGCGCACGGTGCGCGTGGCGCGCGTCCCCTCCCGGGGGACGGTTTTCGGTTACCCTGGTGGGCGATGAGACTCGACGCCCTGCTCGACGGTGTCGCGGTGCTGGAGGCCCCCCCGGAGCCGAAGGTGGAGGTCACGGGCCTGGCCCACGACTCGCGCCGGGTGCGTCCGGGGGACCTGTTCGTCGCCGTGCCGGGCCGGGCCACCGACGGCCACCGCTTCCTGTCCGACGCCGCCGCCCGGGGCGCCGTGGCGGCCGTGGTGGAGCGGCCCGTGACCGACGCCCCCCTGCCCCTGGTGCGGGTGTCGTCGGCGCGGACCGCCCTGGCGGAGCTGGCCTGCCGGCTGTTCGACCGCCCCAGCGAGGTGCTCACCGTGGTGGGGGTCACGGGCACCAACGGCAAGACCACCACCTGCTACCAGATCGAGTCGGTCCTGGCCGCCGCCGGCCACGTGACGGGTCTGATCGGCACCGTGGAGAGCCGCCTGGGGGGCGTGCCTCTGGCCGCGGAGGAGGCCGTGCGGGCCCGCACCACGCCCGAGGCCACCGACCTCCAGGCGCTGCTGGCCCGCATGGTGCGCGACGGCGCCAGCGCCTGCGTGATGGAGGTCTCGTCCCACGCCCTGGCCCTGGAGCGGGTGCGGGGCACCGCCTTCGACGCCGCCGTGTTCACGAACCTGACGCCTGACCACCTGGACTTCCACCGCACCATGTCCCACTACTTCGCCGCCAAGCGGCTCCTGTTCACCGAGTACGCCCCCGCCGCCACGGTGGTGAACGTGGACGACCCGTGGGGCGCCCGCCTGGCGCGGGAGGTGCCCGAGGCCCTCACCTACGGCATCGGGGGCGAAGGCCTGCCCGAGGCCCGGGTGCGGCCCCGGGACCTGACCCTGACGGCGGAAGGCATCCGCTTCGTGGTGCCCACCACCCGGGGCGAGGTGGCGGTGGAGTCGCGCCTGGCCGGGCGCCACAACGTCCACAACCTGCTGGCGGCGGTGGCGACCGGGCTGGTCCTGGAGCTGGCGCCCGAGGCCATTACCCACGGCCTGGCCACCGCCCGCCCGGTGCCGGGGCGCCTGGAGCGGGTGGAGGCGGGCCAGCCGTTCACCGTGCTGGTGGACTACGCCCACACCCCGGACGCCATCGAGCGCCTGCTGGAGGCGGTGCGGCCCCTGGCTGGGGCTCAGGCGCCGCCGGCGCCGCCGTTGCGCGGACGCGGCCCCGTGCCGCAGCCCGCGCCCGCGGCGCCCGCCGGGCGGGTGATCACCGTGATGGGGTGCGGCGGCGACCGCGACGCCTCCAAGCGCGGCCCCATGGGGGCGGCGGCGGGCAAGGGCTCGGACCTCGTGTTCATCACCGCCGACAACCCCCGTTCGGAGGACCCGGCCGCCATCTGCGCCGCCATCGCCGAGGGCGCCCGCGGGGCCGGCGGGGCCCCGTTCGAGGTGGTGGTGGACCGGGAGGAGGCCATCCGCCGCGCCCTGGCGGCGGCCCGCCCCGGCGACGTGGTGCTGCTGGCCGGCAAGGGCCACGAGACCACCCAGGTGGTGGGCGACCGGGCCCTGCCGTTCGACGACCGCGCCGTGGCCCGGCGCCTGCTGGCGGAAGCCGCGTAGCGCCGTGTTCACCGTGGCGCAGGCGGCCGAGATGGCGGACGGCGGGGTCGCGGCAGGCAGCGGCGCCGTGGAGGTGCCGGACACCGCCCAGGTGACGATCGACTCCCGCGAGGTGGGCCCCGGCGACCTGTTCGTGGCCCTGAAGGGGGCCCGCCACGACGGCCACGCCTTCGTCGCGGACGCCGCGCGGGCGGGGGCCGCCGCCGTGCTGGTCTCGGAACCCGATGCGATCCGGGGCCTGCCGGCCGGGTGCGCCGCGATCCGGGTGGCCGACACCCTGGCGGGGCTGCAACGGCTGGCGGGGCGCTACCGGCGCCGCTTCGCCGTGCCGGTGGCGGCCGTCACCGGCAGCTGCGGGAAGACCACCACCAAGGAGATGACCGCCGCCATCCTGGCCCGCCGGGTGCCGGCCCTGGTGACGCCGGGCAACCGCAACAACCACATCGGCCTGCCCCTCACCCTGCTGGGGCTGCGGCCCGCCCACCGGGCCTGCGTGGTGGAGCTGGGGGTGAACCGCCCCGGCGAGATGGCGCTGCTCACCGGCATCTGCGCCCCCACCCTGGGGCTGATCACCAACGTGGGGGCGGCCCACCTGGAGGGCCTGGGCTCCCGCGAGGGCGTGGCGGCCGAGAAGGGCCTGCTGTTCGCCGCCCTGGGGCCCGCCGGAACGGCCGCCGTGAACGTGGACGACCCCTACGTGGTGCGGGAGTCCCGCCGCCACCCGGGGCCCCGCCTCACCTACACCACCGGCACGGCCCCCGCGGAGGTGGCGGTGACGGCCGACGGCGGCGGCGCGCGCCTTCGAATCGGCGCCGAGCGCGTGCCCCTCGCCCTGTTCTCCAATGCCCCCCACCAGCTCCAGAACGCCGCCGCCGCGGCCGCCCTGGCGCACCTGCTGGGGTGCGGCGCCGCCGACGTGGCCGAGGGGCTGGCGGGCTTCACCCCCCGCCCCATGCGAGGGCGGGTGCTGGAAGGGCCGCAGGGCGCACGGGTGATCGACGACTGCTACAACGCCAACCCCATGAGCGTGCGGGCCGCCGTGCAGGCCCTGGTGGCGGCCCCCGCGGCGGGCCGCCGCATCGCCGTGATCGGCGACATGCTCGAGCTGGGGGAGCGGGGCGCGGCCCTGCACCGGGACACGGGGGCGGCCATCGCCGCCCTGGGTCCCGACCGGCTGGTGTGCGTCGGCGCCATGGCCGCCGAGCTGGCGGCGGGGGCTCGCGATCTGGCCGACGTGCGCACCGCCGCCGACCCCTTGGCGGCGGCCGCCCACCTGACCGACCTCAGGGCCGGGGACGTGGTGCTGGTGAAGGGCTCGCGGGGCCTCGCGATGGAGCGCCTGGTGGCGGTGCTCACCGACGGCGTGGAGGCGCGGGCCTGATGCTCTACCTGCTGCTCTACCCGCTCCACGTCGACTGGCCCATCTTCAACGTCTTCAAGTACATCACCTTCCGCACCATCTACTCGGTGCTGACCGCGCTGGTGATCTGCTTCCTCCTGGGCCCGGCCCTGATCCGGGCCCTGTCGCGCTACCAGATCGGCCAGCCGGTGCGCGCCGAAGGGCCCCGCACCCACTACGGCAAGAAGGGCACGCCCACGATGGGCGGCGTGCTGATCCTCTTCGCCATCCTGGTGGCGAGCCTGCTGTGGGCCGACCTGACCTCGGCCTACGTGTGGGTGGTGCTGGTGGTGGTCCTGGGGTTCGGCGCGATCGGCTTCTGGGACGACTACCTGAAGGTGGTCCGCAAGCACCCCAAGGGCCTGTCGCCCCGCACCAAGCTGGCGCTCCAGACCGGCGTGGCGGGGATCGTGGCCGTGTACCTGTTCACCGCGGCGGACTTCGACACCCACCTGGCGGTGCCGTTCCTCAAAGGGGTGCACCCGGACCTGGGGTGGATGTTCGTGCCGTTCGCCGTCTTCGTGATCGTGGGCACCAGCAACGCCGTCAACCTGACCGACGGTCTGGACGGCCTGGCCATCGGCCCGGTGATGATCGCGGCGGCGACGTACCTGGCGATCGTGTACCTCTCGGGCCACGCGGTGTTCGCCGAGTACCTCCAGATCCCCCACATCCCCGGCACCGGCGAGCTCGCCATCGTGTGCGGCGCGATGGTGGGGGCGGCCATCGGGTTCCTCTGGTTCAACACCTACCCGGCCTCGGTGTTCATGGGCGACGTGGGCTCCCTGCCCCTGGGGGCCGCCCTGGGCGCCATCGCCGTGACCAGCAAGCACGAGCTGGTCCTGGTCCTGGTGGGGGGCATCTTCGTGGTCGAGACCGTGTCGGTGATCTTCCAGGTGACCTACTTCAAGATGACCGGGCGGCGCATCTTCCTGATGGCGCCGATCCACCACCACTTCGAGCTGAAGGGGTGGCAGGAGCCCAAGATCATCGTGCGCTTCTGGATCATCTCCATCGTGCTGGCCCTGCTGGCCCTGTCCACCCTCAAGCTCAGGTAGGCGCCGTGGGCTGGTTCCGACGCAGGAAGGACCCCGCGCCGCCCCCCGAGGCGGCCCCCCGGCCGGAGGCGGCGCCCGCCCCCGCCTCCGGGACGGCGCCCGCGCCCCAGCCGCCCCCCGGCCCGCGGGGACGGCGCGCCGTGGTGGTGGGGCTGGGCAAGAGCGGCCTGGCGGCCTGCCGCCTGCTGGCCCGGGAGGGGGCCGAGGTCACCGCCGTGGACGAGGGCGAGGGGCCCCGGGCCGCGCCCGAGCTGCCCGAGGGCGTCACCTTGCGGACCGGCCCCGCGGGGCCCGCCCTGGAGGGGGCCGGGCTGGTGGTGGTCTCCCCCGGCGTGCCGATGGCCCACCCGGCCCTGGTCGCGGCCCGGGAGGCGGGGGCCGAGGTGATCGCCGAGGTGGAGCTGGCCTTCCGGCACCTGAAGGGGCCTCTGATCGGCATCACCGGCACCAACGGCAAGAGCACCGTCACGGCGATGGTGGGGCACGTCCTGTCGGGCTGGAAGGAGCGGGTATTCACGGGAGGCAACCTGGGGGACGCCCTCTCCAACGCCGCCCTCGCCGAGGGAAGCTGGGACTTCGTGGTGGCCGAGCTGTCCAGCTTCCAGCTGGAGGGCACCACGTCGCTGGCGCCCGTGGTGGGGGCCCTGCTCAACACGAGCCCCGACCACCTGGACCGCTACCCGGACGTGGCGGCCTACTACCGGGCCAAGTTCCGCCTGTTCGCCCACATGCGCTCGGGCTACGCCCTGCTCAACGCCCGCGACCCCTCCACCCCCCTCGTGGCGGAGCACCACCTGCACGGCGCGAACCCCGTGCTGTTCAACCTGCCGGACGACGCCCCGGCGGGCAGCGACGGGGTCCGGGTGACGGACGGGGTCGTCACCGTCACCACCGGGGGCCGCACGCTTTCGGTGCTGCCGGTGGCCGGGCTGCCCGTGGCCGGGCTCCAGAACGTCGAGAACGCCCAGGCCGCCGCCGCCGTCTGCCTGCTCGTGGGGTGCCCCTTGGGCGTCGTTGGGGAGCGCCTGAAGTCGTTCACCGGACTCCCCCACCGGATGCAGGTGGTCCCGACCGACGACGGGCTCACCTGGATCGACGACTCCAAGGCCACCAACCCGGGGGCGGCGGTCAAGGCCCTGGCGGGGGCTTCCGAGCCGTTGACGGTGCTGCTGGGCGGGCGCGACAAGGGGTGCGACCTGTTCTCCCTGCGGGAGCCCGTGTTCGAGAAGGCGCGCCGGGCGATCGTGTTCGGCGAGGCGGCGGAGAAGTTCCGCGTCGTGCTCCAGGGCCACCCGGGGCTGACCGTGACCGAGACCCTGGGCGAGGCGGTGGCCGAGGCCCGGGCCGGGGCGGCGCCCGGCGAGACGGTGCTGCTCTCCCCCGCCTGCGCCAGCTTCGACGCCTTCACCGACTACGCCGCGCGGGGCGACGCCTTCGCCCGCCTGGCCCAGGGGGATTCCGCATGAGGGACGCCCGCGGCATCCGCCTCAAGGCCCCGCACTTCGACCCGTGGCTGCCCGCCCTGACGGTGCTGCTGGTGGGGGTGGGGCTGGTGATGATCTACTCCGCCAGCGCCCCCCGGGCGGTGTCCACCTACGGCAGCGGGTGGCACTTCGCGGCCCGCCAGGGGGTGTGGACCCTCCTGGGGCTGGCGGCCCTGGCGGTGGGGGCGGCGGTGGACTTCCGCCTCTGGCGGCGGGCGGCGCCGGTGCTGCTGCTGGGGGTGATCGCGGCCCTGGCCGCGACCCTGGTGCCCGGCGTCGGCATCCAGGCCGGGGGCGCGCGTCGCTGGCTGGGGGCGGGGGGCTTCAACATCCAGCCCTCCGAGGTCGCCAAGTTCGTCTGCATCGCCTACATGTCGGGCTACATCGTCCGCCACGGCCCCGCCGTCGCGGCGGGCTCGGCCGGGGCGGTGATCCGCCCCCTCGTCCTGATCGGCGCCGTTCTGGGACTGGTGGTGGTGGAGCCCGACCTGGGGAACGCCGTGGCCATCGCCGCGGTGGCGGGCTGCCTGCTGTTCGTGGGGGGCCTGGGGTGGCGCTACATCCTGCCCCTGGCGGGCACCGGGATCGGGGCCCTGGCCCTGGCGGTGGTCCTGGAGCCGTACCGCCTGACCCGGGTGGCGTCCTACCTGAACCCGTGGGCCGACCCCCGGGGGGCGGGCTTCCAGGTGGTGCAGTCGTTTTTGGCCTTCGGCTCCGGCGGCGTGGGGGGCCTGGGGCTCGGGCAGGGGCGCCAGAAGCTGTTCTACCTGCCGGAGCCCCACACCGACTTCATCTACGCCGTGATCGGCGAGGAGCTGGGGCTGGTGGGGGCCCTCGCGGTGCTGGGGCTGTTCGCCGCCTTCGCCTGGCGGGGCTGGACCATCTCCCGCACCTGCCCCGACCTGTTCGGGCGCTACCTGGCCCTGGGGCTCACCCTCATGGTGTCGCTCCAGGCCCTCATCAACATGGGGGTGGCCGTGGGGGCGCTGCCCAACAAGGGCCTGCCCCTGCCGTTCATCAGCTACGGCGGCTCGTCCATGCTGGTGAACCTGTTCGCCGTGGGGGTGCTGCTCAATATCTCCAAGTCGCGCGTGGGGCGCTGGTGAGGGTGCTGGTGGCAGGGGGCGGCACGGGCGGGCACCTGTTTCCGGGCATGGCGGTGGCCGAGGCCTTCCGGGACGCCGTGCCGGGCACCGAGATCGCCTTCGCCGGCACCGCCCACGGCCTGGAGGCCCGGGTGGTGCCGGGGGCCGGCTACCGCCTGTTCACGCTGCCGGTGGCGGGGATCGTGGGCAAGGGGGTGATGAAGCGCCTGGCGGGGCTGGTCCTGCTGCCGGCCGCCCTGGCCGCGGCGGGGCGGGTGCTGAAGGAGTTCGGCCCGGACCTCGTGGTGGGGGTGGGGGGCTACGCCTCGGCGCCGGTGCTGTTCATGGCGGGCATCCGCCGGGTGCGGCGGGTGATCCTGGAGCAGAACGCCGTGCCGGGGGTCACCAACCGGGTGTTCGGCCCCTCGGTGGACCGGGTGTTCCTGGCCTTCGAGGAGGCGGCGGCGCGCTTCAAGGGCGGGCGCTTCTCCACCCCCGGCAACCCGGTACGGGCGGGGCTGCTGCGGGCGGCGGAAGAGGCCCCGGAGCCGACCGGAGACCGGCCCGCCGGGCGGCACCTGCTGGCCTTCGGCGGCAGCCAGGGGGCCCGGGCCCTCAACGACTCCCTGGTCGAGGCCGTCCCCCGCCTGCTGAAGGCGCTGCCGGAACTGACCCTCACCCACCAGACCGGGGCCGCCGACCTGGAGCGGGTGCGGGCCGCCTACGCCGCGCTGGAAGGGCGGGCCGAGGCGGTGCCGTTCATCGACGACATGGGGGCCGCCTACGCCCGGGCGGACCTGGTGCTGTGCCGGGCCGGGGCCACGACGGTGGCCGAGCTGACCGCACTGGGCAAGCCCGCCGTGCTGGTGCCCTATCCCCACGCCGCCCACGACCACCAGACCGCCAACGCCCGCCTGCTGAAGGACCGGGGGGCGGCGGTGCTGCTGCCCCAGGGGGAGCTTTCGGCCGAGCACCTGGCGGAAACCCTCACGGACCTGCTCAACAATCCCGCCGGACTCGCTACAATGGGGGCGGCCGCGCGGGCCGCCGGGCATCCGGACGCCGCCCGCCGCATCGTGGCCGAGTGCCTCGAGCTCCTTCCCCGCACGGGGGCATCCCCATGATGAAGTTCCGCAACATCCAGCACATCCACTTCGTGGGCATCGGCGGCTCCGGCATGAACGGCATCGCCGAGGTGCTGCTCAACCTGGGCTACGCGGTGTCCGGCTCCGACCTGTCCGAGACCGAGGTCACCCGCCGCCTGGTCCGCTTAGGGGGCCGGGTCACCCGGGGCCACGCCGCCGACAACGTGGCGGAGGCCCAGGTGGTCGTGGTCTCCACCGCCGTGCGCGCCGACAACGTCGAGGTGGTCGCGGCCCGGGAGCGGGGCATCCCCGTGATCCAGCGCGCCGAGATGCTGGCCGAGCTGATGCGGATGAAGTTCGGCGTGGCCATCGCCGGGGCCCACGGCAAGACGACGACGACCAGCCTGGTGGCCACCGTGCTGGGGGAGGGGGGCCTGGACCCCACGGTGGTGATCGGCGGCCGCCTCAACCAGTACGGCGCCTCGGCCAAGCTGGGCAAGGGCGAGATCATGGTGGCCGAGGCCGACGAGTCGGACGGCTCGTTCCTCAAGCTCGCCCCCACCGTGGCCGTCATCACGAACCTCGACGCCGAGCACCTGGACTTCTACGGCGGCATCGAGCAGATCCGCGACGCCTTCGCCACCTTCGCCTGCAAGGTGCCGTTCTATGGCGCCGTGATCCTGTGCCTGGACGAGGCCCCCCTCCAGGCGCTGATGGCCCGCATCGACAAGCGCGTCATCACCTACGGCTTCACCCCCCAGGCCGACCTGCGCGCCGAGAGCCTGTCCATCGCGCCGGGCGGCGTGCGCTTCGAGGCCACCTTCAAGGGCCAGTCCCTGGGGGAATTCACCGTGCCCCTGGCGGGCCGGCACAACGCCCAGAACGCCATGGCCGCCATCTGCGCCGGGCTGGACCTGGGCGTCGAGGTGGAGGTGATCCGCCGGGCCCTGGCGGGCTTCTCCGGCGTGGGCCGCCGCTTCGAGCGCAAGGGCGAGAAGGACGGCGTCGCCGTGGTGGACGACTACGGCCACCACCCCACCGAGGTCAAGGCGGTGCTGGCGGCGGCGCGGGAGAGCTTTTCGGGGCGGCGCCTGGTGGTCGTCTTCCAGCCCCACCGCTACAGCCGCACCCGGGACCAGATGGAGGGCTTCGCCCAGGCCTTCCACGGCGCCGACGCCCTGGTGCTGATGGACATCTACGGCGCCGGCGAGGCCCCCATCCCCGGCGTCACCAGCGATGCGTTGCTGGCCGCCGTGCGCGGCCACGGCCACCGCGACGCCCGCCACGTGGCCGGGCACGAGGCGGTGGTGGCCCACCTGAACGCGAGCACCGCCCCGGGCGACGTGGTCCTGACCATGGGCGCCGGGGACGTGTGGAAGGTGGGGGAGGCGTTCGTCACCGGCACGCCCCCCACCGACACCCCGGCGGTGCCCAAGGAGCACAGCGTGGCATGACCGCCGCCGCCCGCACCGACGCCGCCCAGGTCCTGGCCGCCTACGGCAAGGTGGCCGCGGACGAGCCCATGAGCCGGCACACCTCGTTCCGCATCGGGGGCCCGGCGGACTACCTGGTGACCCCGGCTGCCACCCGCTCCGTGCCGGGGCTCCTGGCCGCCTGCCGCACCCTGGGGCTGCCGGTGACCGTGCTGGGCAACGGCACCAACACCCTGATCCGGGACGGCGGCATCGCCGGGGTGGTGCTGCGCCTGTCGGCCTGCAACGCCGTCACCCCCCTGGGCACCGACGCCCTGGTGGCCGAGGCCGGGGTGCCGTTCCCGCGCCTGGCCCGCGAGGCGGCCAGGCGGGGCCTGCAGGGGCTCGCCTTCGCCATCGGCATCCCGGGCACCGTCGGGGGCGCGGTGCGCATGAACGCCGGGGCCCACGGCGCCCAGCTGGCGGACGTGCTCGAGTGCGTGGACATCGCCACCCTGGCCGGCGACGTGATCACCCTCCCCGCCTCGCGGCTGGGCTTAAGCTACCGCGCCTCGGCCCTGCCCGAGGGGGTGGTGCTCACCGCCGTGTTCAACCTGGAGTCCGGCGACCCGGCCGAAATCAAGGCCGAGATGGACCGCCACCTGGACCGGCGCGGCCAGACCCAGCCGGTGCTGGTCCCCAACGCGGGCTCGGTGTTCAAGAATCCCCCCGGCGACTTCGCCGCGCGCCTGATCGAGGCCGCCGGCTGCAAGGAGTGGAGCGAGGGCGACGCCCAGGTCTCCGGCCGCCACGCCAACTTCATCGTCAACCACGGCAAGGCCACCGCCGCCGACGTGCTGGCCCTGGCCGAGCGGGTGCGCGAGCGGGTGCGGGAGCACGCCGGGGTGACGCTGGAGATGGAGCTGAAGGTGATCGGCCGGGAGGCGACGGCGTGAGCGGGAACTCGCCCATGCACGTCGCCGTCCTTCTCGGGGGCCTGTCGAGCGAGCGGGAGATCTCCCTGACCAGCGGCCGCGCCGCCGCCCGCGCGCTGCGGGACCTGGGCCACCGGGTCAGCGAGGTGGACGTGGGGTGGGACGTGGCCGAGCGGCTGCGCGAGCTCGCCCCCGACGTGGTCTTCAACGTCCTGCACGGGCGCTACGGCGAGGACGGCGTGATCCAGGGGCTGCTCAGCCTGCTGCGCCTGCCCTACACCGGCTCCGGCGTCACCGCCAGCGCCTGCGCCTTCGACAAGCTGCTCGCCAAGCGGGTGCTGACCGCCAGCGGCGTGCCCACCCCGGCCTACGAGGCGGTGCCGGACGGCGCCGCGATCCGGCCCGCGCTCCCCTTCCCCCTGGTGGTCAAGCCCGCCCGGGGCGGCTCGTCCATCGGCGTCACCCGGGTCAAGGGCCCGGAGGCGCTGGAGGCGGCCGTCGCCGAGGCCCGGCGCGAGGACGGCCGGGTCTACCTGGAGGCCGCCGTGCCGGGGCGGGAGGTGACGGTGAGCGTGCTCGACGGCGAGGCGCTGCCGATCGTGGAGATCGTGCCCCCGGCGGGCATCTTCTCCTTCGCCGCCAAGTACACCGACGCGGGCACCCGCTACATCGTCCCCGCCGACCTGCCCGAGGCCGCCGCGGCCCGCATCCGGGAGGCGTCGGTTGCGACGTACGCGGCCCTGGGGTGCGCCGGGGCGGCGCGGGTGGACCTGATGCTGGACGACGACCTGGCGCCGTGGGTGCTGGAGATCAACACGGTCCCGGGCCTCACCCCCACCAGCCTGCTCCCCAAGGCCGCGCGCGCGGCGGGCATGGAATTCGAGGACCTGATCGGCCGCATGCTGGCCGGGGCGGCGCTCCAATGAGGACCCCGGCCCGCACCCCCCGCACCGGGGCCGCCCGCAAGCGCCCCGCCGCCAAGGCCGCCCCCCGGACCGGGCGCAACGTGCGCAGGGCCGCCCCGTCCGGCGACGCGGCGGCGCGCAAGGCCCGGCTGCGGCGCCGCCTCAAGGCCGCCGGGGCCGCGTGCCTGGTCGCGGCGGTGGGCGCGGGGCTGTGGGCCGGGGGGGTGCAGCTCAAGCGCCACGGCTACCTGCGGGTGAACCACATCGCCTTCGAGGGGCAGAGCCGCATCGCCGAGAGCCAGCTCGTGTCGCGACTGGGGCTCCCCGAGGGGATCGACCTGCCGGACGTGGACCTGGGGGCGGTGGCGGCGGCGGTGCTGTCCCACCCCTGGATCGAGCGGGTGACGGTGCGGCGCAGCTACCCGGACGCCTTAAGCATCCGGGTGTGGGAGCGCACCCCGGTGGCGGTGGTGCGGACGGGCGGCCGGGAGCTGATGGTGGACGCAGGGGGCGTGGTGCTCGGCCTCCCCGACCCGGACGCCGACGCCCTGCCGCGCCTGACCGGCATCGAGACGAAGGCCCGTAACGCCGGCGACCGGGTGGACGCCGCCCGGGTGGCGCTGGGGGCCCGGGTGGCGCGGGCCTGGGGCGAGCCCGGGGCCCTGGTGGACGTGGCCGACCCGGAGGACCCGCTGCTGCTGGCGGACGGACTGCGGGTACGGCTCGGCGCGGACGGGGGCTACCGCTGGCGGCTGGCGCGGCTGGCCGCCCTCCAGCCGGAGATCGCCGCCCTGGCGGGCCGGCACGGCGCCGAGGTGGACCTGCGCTACGACGACCGGGTGATCGCCCGGCCCCTGTGACGGACGGATTGGACGGTTAGGCGGGATGGCCAAGAAGGATGACATCGTCGTGGGCCTGGACCTGGGCACCACCAAGGTTTGCACCGTGGTCGCCGAGACCTCCCCGGCCGGGGAGGTCTCGGTGCTGGGGCTGGGCACCGCCGGCTCCCTGGGGCTCAAGCAGGGCATGGTGGTCTCCATCGACGACACGGCGGAGGCCATCGCCCGCGCCGTGGAGGAGGCCGAGGGCATGTCCGGGGTGGAGATCCGCGCCGTGGTGGCGGGGGTTTCCGGCGCGCACCTCAAGGGCATCAACAACCGGGCGACGGTGGGGGTCAAGGGGGGCGAGGTCCGGCCGGAGGACATCGCCGGGGTGCTGGACGCCTCCCGCGCCGTGGAGCTCTCCCGGGACGACGAGATCATCCACGTCACCCCCCAGCGCTACGTGCTCGACGCCCAGGACACGGTCTCCGACCCCATCGGCATGGCGGGCAACCTGCTGAGCGTGGAGGCCCACGTCATCACCGGGGCCGGCACCGCGGTGCAGAACCTCACCCGCTGCATCCAGAAGGCGGGCCTGGAGGTGAGCGGCCTGGTCCCCCAGCCCCTGGCCTCCGCCCTGGCGGTGCTGTCGCCGGAGGAGCTGGAGCTGGGGGTGGCCCTGGTGGACATCGGGGGCGGCACCACGGACCTGGCGGTGTTCGTGGGGGGCAGCGTGCGCCACACCTGGGTGCTGGGCCTGGGGGGCAGCCACGTCACCCGCGACATCTCCTTCGGCCTCGCCACCCCCATCAAGGAGGCGGAGCGCATCAAGGTGCAGTTCGGCTTCGCCTGCCCCGACCGGGTGGAGGACGACGACCGCATCGAGGTGCCGAGCGTGGGGGGCCGCCCGCCCCGCACCGTGTCGCGGCGCCTGCTGGCGGAGATCGTCGAGGCCCGCATGGAGGAGATCCTGGGGCTGGTGGCGGAGGAGATCGAGCGTTCGGGCTTGAGGCGCCGGATCGGGTCGGGGCTGGTCCTCACCGGCGGCGGGGCCCTGTTGTCCGGCGTGGTGGAGCTGGCCGGGCGCGCCACGGGTCTGGCGGCCCGGCGCGGCAACCCGGTGGGCCTGGGGGGCCTGACGGAGCTGGCCGCCAGCCCCAAGCACGCCACGGGAGTGGGGCTGGCGCGCTTCGCCCTGGCGCAGCTCGTCTCCCCGGTGGGATCGGTGCCGGCGCCCCGCGGCGTGTCGCGCCTCAAGAGCTGGGTAAAGGAGTTCTTCTGACCATGCAGGACCTGCACGGCGAGCGGGACCCGGGGGGACCTTCCGGGACGCCCCCGCGAGACGGAATGCCCCGGCCTTCCTGGACCCTCATGCCGCCCGGCGCGGCGGCCTCGGCGCGGCCCGTGGGGCCGCCCGCCGGGCCGGGGCCCGGGGCGGCGTCCGGGCCGGCGGAAGAGGCCCCCCGGGCCGCGTCCCCCCGAGCGGAACCCCCGGAGCCCGCGCCCCCCCGGACGGCACCGTCGCCACCTGCGCCGCCGAGGCCCGCGCCCGCGGGGCAAGGAGGGAGCATGTTCCAGTTTTCCAAGGACGAGGACGGCACGCCGGTCATCAAGGTGATCGGCGTGGGCGGCGCCGGCTGCAACGCGATCAACTCCATGATCGCGGCGGGCCTGGGCGGCGTGGAGTTCATCGCCGTCAACACCGACCGCCAGGCCCTGGGCCGCAGCCGCGCCCAGGTGAAGGTGCAGATCGGCACGGCGACCACCCGGGGCCTGGGGGCCGGGGCCAACGCCGAGGTGGGCCGCACCGCCGCCAACGACGACGCCGACCACCTGCGGGAGGTGATCGCCGGGGCCGACATGGTGTTCGTCACCGCCGGCATGGGGGGCGGCACCGGCACCGGGGCGGCCCCCGTGCTGGCCAAGATCGCCAAGGACCTGGGGGCCCTCACCGTGGCCGTGGTCACGAAGCCGTTCCCCTTCGAGGGACGCAAGCGCATGGAGCGCGCCGAGGAGGGGGTGGGCGAGCTGTCCGGCGTGGTGGACTCGATGATCGTGATCCCCAACGCCCGCCTCGCCTCCTTCGTGCCCCCCAACACCCCCATGGTCACCGCCTTCCGGGTGGCCGACGACGTGCTGCGCCACGGGGTGCAGGGCATCTCCGACCTCATCCTGGTGCCCGGCTTCATCAACGTCGACTTCGCCGACGTGAAGACCGTGATGCAGTTCACCGGCCGCGCCCTCATGGGGGTCGGCACGGCGCGGGGCGAGGGGCGCGCGGGCAAGGCCGCCGAGGACGCCATCGCCTGCCCGCTGCTGGAGGACGGCAACATCCAGGGGGCCAGTGGCCTGCTGTTCAACATCTCGGCGGGGGAGACCCTCACGATGGAGGAGGTCGTGGAGGCCTCCGAGATCATCCAGTCGGCCGCCGACCCCGACGCCAACGTGATCTTCGGCACCGTGATCGAGCCCGCCCTGGAGGACGAGCTGCGCATCACCGTGGTCGCCACCGGCTTCGACCGGGGCCGCCGCGCCACCACCGCCTTCGTGCGCAAGGACGAGGTGCAGGGCCTCGCCGGCCCGGCCGGGTCCCGCGCCGCCGAGGGGGCACAGGCCCCGGAGGGGGAAGTGGTCACCGTGCCCCAGCCCATGAGCAGCCTGGAGGGGTTCAAGGAGGAATGGGACATCCCGGCCTACCTGCGGCGCGGGCGGCGGCCCGACGGCCGTCCCGAGACCCGGACCTGACCGCCGGCCTGCCGCCCCACGCCTTCGGGCGGCGCGACGAGGCGCCCCCGGCGGACGCCTTCGCCTGCGCCCAGGTGCACGGCGCCCGGGTGCTGGCGGTGGCGGGCGAGCCCCCCGCCCTGTCGGGCCCGGAAGGGGACGCCATCGTCACCGACCGCGCCGGCGCCGCCGTGACGGTGCGAACCGCCGACTGCCTGCCGATCCTGCTGTCGGCCGACGGGGGCCGGGTGGTGGGGGCGGTGCACGCCGGCTGGCGCGGCACCCTGGCGGGGGTGGCCGCGGCCGCCGTGCGCACCCTTTCGGCCCGCTACGGGGTGGCCCCCGACGACGTGACGGCCGTCCTGGGCCCCTGCATCCGCGCCTGCTGCTACGAGGTGGGCCCCGACGTGACGGACCGGGTGCGCCAAGTCCACCCCGCGTGGGCCGACGCCGTGCTGGCGCCGGGGCCCGACGGCCGCGAGCACCTGGACCTGGCGGCCCTCAACCACCTCCAGCTTTCCGCCTGCGGGGTGGCCGACGTGCGGGACACGGGGGCCTGCACCTGCTGCGACGCCGCGTCCTACCCTTCCTACCGCCGCGACGGAGCGAACGCCGGGCGCCTGGCGAGCTGGATCCGGGCCGCCCCCTCGGGGCGGCGTTGACGGCCCTGCCCGACACCGGCTTCGCGGCCCGGCTGGCGGCGGTGCGGGGGCGCATCGCGGCGGCCTGCGCCCGGGCCGGGCGCGACCCCGCCGGGGTCACCCTGCTGCCGGTCACCAAGACCGTGCCGGTGGCGGCGCTCCGGGAGGCGGTGGCGGCGGGGCTGAACTGCTTCGGCGAGAGCCGCATCCAGGAGGCCCTGCCCAAGATGGCCGCTCTGGGGCCGGGCATCGGCTGGCACCTGATCGGCCACCTCCAGCGCAACAAGGCGGCCCGAGCGGTGGGGGCGTTCACCCTGATCCACTCCCTGGACTCGGCGCGGCTGGCGGAGCGGCTGGAGCACCTGGCCGCCCCCCGGGGGCTGGTGCAGGCGGTGCTGGTGGAGGTGAACGTGGCGCGGGAGGCGGCCAAGACCGGCGTGGTCCCGGAAGACGCGGAGGACCTCGTCCGGGTCGCGGCTACCCTCAAGCACCTGAAGGTGCGGGGCCTGATGGGCATGGCCCCCTACGCCGAGGACCCGGAGGCCGCCCGCCCCTATTTCCGCGCTCTGAAGGCCCTGGCGGACGGGATCGCGCAAAAGGGCATCGGGGGCGTTACCATGGAGGTCCTTTCCATGGGCATGTCCGGCGACTTCGAGGTGGCGGTGGAGGAGGGCGCCACCCTCGTGCGGGTCGGCACGGCCCTGTTCGGCGCGCGGGAGGCGGCATGAGTCTGACGAGCCTGGCGTTCATCGGCGGCGGCAACATGGCCGAGGCCCTCATCAAGGGGGTCCTGGCCGGGGGGACGGGGATCGAGCCCAAGGGCATCCGGGTCGCCGACCCCCTGGAAGGCCGCCGCGCCTACCTGGCGGACACCTACGGCGTGGAGGCGTTCGCGGGCAACCGCGAGGCCATGGCGGGCGCCCGCCTGGTGATCCTGGCGGTCAAGCCCCAGCACCTGGAGGAGGTGCTGGTGGAGATCCAGGACGAGGTGGCGGAGGGCCAGGTGGTGGTCTCCATCGCCGCGGGCGTGCCCATCGCCCGCATGCACGCCCACCTCTACGCCGACACCAAGGTGGTGCGGGCCATGCCCAACACCCCCGCCCTGGTGGGGGAGGGGGCCTCCGCCATCACCCCCGGCCCCGGGGTCACGCCGGAGGAGCTGGGCCAGGTGCGGGAGCTGCTGGCCGCGGTGGGCTCGGTGGTGGTGGTGACGGAGGAGCAGATGGACGCGGTCACGGCCCTGTCGGGCTCGGGCCCGGCCTACGTGTTCGCGGTGATCGAGGCCCTGGCCGACGGCGGCGTGAAGATGGGCCTGGCGCGGGACGCGGCCGTGACCCTGGCGGCCCAGACCGTGCTGGGGGCGGCCCGCATGGTGCTCTCCACCGGCACCCACCCGGCGGCCCTGAAGGACATGGTCACCAGTCCCGGCGGCACCACCAGCGCCGGCCTGCACGTGCTGGAGAGCGCCGGGGTGCGGGGCGCCTTCATCGGGGCGGTGGAGGCCGCCGCCCGCCGGGCCCGGGAGCTGGCGGGTTAGACACAGGAGCGCAGATGTTCGTCTTCGGAAACGTGCTCGACGCCTTCGCCAGCCTGCTGGACCTGGTGCTGACGGTGTACATGTACATCATCATCGTGCGGGCCCTGATCAGCTGGGTGAACCCGGACCCCTACAACCCCATCGTCCAGTTCCTGATGCGGTCCACCGAGCCCGTGCTGCGTCCGGTGCGGCGCCTGATCCCCATGGGGCGGATCGGCATCGACTTCTCGCCCCTGATCGTCCTGTTCGCCATCATCTTCCTGCGGCAGGCCCTGGTGGCCTCCCTGCACCAGCTCGCCTTCCGGATGCACTAGGGGCGCCGTGGCCGCCCCCTGGCTGCGGGAGGTGCCGGGCGGGGTGCGGATCGCCGTGCGCCTGGCGCCCCGCGCCTCCCGCACCCGGGTGCTGGGGCTCCACGGCGAGGCCCTGAAGGTGGCCGTCACCGCGCCCCCGGTGGAGGGCAAGGCCAACGCCCTGCTGGTGAAGCACCTGGCCAAGCGGCTCGGCGTGGCCGCCGGGGCGGTGCGGATCGTCTCGGGCGAGCTGGCCCGGGACAAGGTGGTGGAGGTCGCCGGGGTCAGCGCGGCCGAGGCGGCGGAGCACCTGACCGCGTGAGCGCGCCCGGGGACGCCGTGGGGATCGTGGCAGGGGTTGTGGCAGGGTCCTGGGTGATGCGCAGCTCCACCCGGCGGTTCCGGGCCCGGCCGGCCGGCGTGGTGTTGTCCGCGACGGGCGCGGACTCGCCGTAGCCCTCCGCCGAGAGGGTGGACTCGGGCACGCCCCGGGCCACGAAGTAGGCCATCACGGCCTCGGCCCGGCGCCGCGACAGGCGCCGGTTGTAAGCGTCGGAGCCGCGGGCGTCGGTGTGGCCCGCCACCTCCACCCGCACGCCCCGGCGGGCCTTGAGCCTGGTGGCCGCGGCCTTCAGGACGAGCTTCGCCGCCGGGGTCAGCACGGCCCGGTCGTGGGCGAAGTGTACCCCCTCCAGGCGCAGCACCTCCACCGGCAGGCAGCCGCGGGCGTCCACCACCGCGCCGATGCGGGTGCCGGGGCAGGCGTCGGCGGCGTTCGGCACCGTGTCCAGGTCGGCGTCCGGCCGGCAGCCGAAGGCGTCCACCCCCGCGCCGGGGGGCGTCTCCGGGCAGCGGTCGGCGGCGTCCGGCACGCCGTCCAGGTCGGAGTCGGCGGGACAGCCGAGGCCGTTGACCGGGGTCCCGGCCGGGGTGCCGGGGCAGCGGTCCAGGGGATCGGTCACGCCGTCGCCGTCCGCGTCGCCCGGGGGGCGCGGCGGCGGGGGCGGCGCGGGGGGCGGCGGGGGCGGGGGCGTCCCCAGGGGCAGCACCAGTGCGACGCTCACCAGGCCGTCGGCCAGGGGGCGTCGGGGGAAGTGGGTCAGCTCGCGCACCTGGCGGTAGCGCACCCCGACCCGGTAGCGGAAGGGGGTGCCCGGCAGCGGGGCGATGAAGCCGCCCCCCGCCTCGCCGTAGACCCGCAGCCCCTCGTTGAAGAAATCCTCCACCGCGATGAGCCCGGCGCCGCCCGCCAGGAACGGCGCGAACACCCGCCAGCGGTGGACGAACCACAGGCCCCGGCCCCCGGCGCCGAACAGGTACTCCGCGCCGTCGCCCTGGCTCAGGCGCTCGTAGAAGGCCTCCCCCTCCACGTTCCAGTGGGGGCTCACCTCCATCCCGGCGGCGAGGGAGAGGCGCCAGCCGTCAGTGGCCTGACGGTCCCCGTCCGGCGCCACGACGCCCGCACCGGGGAGCAGGTAGGCGTCCAGCACCGGACCGCCCCAGGCGGGGGCGGGAACCGCGAGGAGGCACAGCCACGCCAGCAGCGCGGCCCGGGGCGGCGCGCGGCGCGGGGTCGGCGCGGCGAGGAGCGGATGGCGGACGGCGGGCGGTGGCGGCATTGCGGGTCCGGCTCGAGGCCCCGGCGGGCCGGCCGGCCCGGGGGCGCGGGGGGCGTTGGCTGCAAGAGCGGCGCCACGCGTGACGCCACGCCGGGAGCCTGGGGGGGTACCGTCAGAAGGGCAGCCTGGGGCGGGCCGCGTCGACGGCGTCGGCCAGCAGCCCATTCAGGTCCTGGCGCCGCTCGGCCAGGGGCCCGGCGCGGCCCTCCAGGGCGTCGAGGGAGGCCCGGGCGTCGGCCAGGCGGGCGTCGAGCCGCTGGGAGATGGCGGCGGTGAGGTCGGCCTCCAGGGCCTTCACCCGGTCCTGGGCCAGGGTCCGCATGGCCCCGGCCAGGACCCGGTCCAGGTCGGAGCGCACGGCCACCTTGGGGGCCCGGGGAGTACCGGTGAGGTCGGCTTCGATCCGGGTCCGGCGGACCCCCGCGAGGGCCTCGCCGACGGCCTCCGCGGCCTTCCCCTCGCCCCCGGCCTCGAAGCGGGCGCCGGACAGGTCGGCCTTCGCCTTCACGTCCAGGGCGTCGCCCCGGCGGCCGCCGGTGACGGCCAGGTCGGCGGTGGCCGCCGCCAGGGTCACGGGCAGCGCCCCGCCCCGGGCCAGGGCCAGGTCCTTCACCCGCACGCCCTTCAGGCGCAGGTCCACCCGGTCGTCCGGGCGGGCCGGGTCCACCCGGTCGAGGGCGCCCTCCAGGCGTACGGCGTCCAGGCCCTTCAGGTCGTCCCCGGCAAAGGCGAAGGTGAGGGGGCGCCCCAGGACCGCCGGGTCCGGGGTGGCGTCGCGGATCGTGCCGGTGACGGTGCCGCCCGGGAGCGTCACCCCGACCGCCGCCTCCCGCACCAGGAACGTGGGCAGCGGACGGGCCTCGGGGAAGCGGACGTCCACGCCGCGGCCGCGGGCGGGACGCTCGACGCGGGCCTTGCCGGCCGCGCGGGCGGCGCGGGAGACGAGCGGGTCCAGGCGCCGGTACCACGCCAGGGCCGTGCGGGACCAGCGCTCGGCGGTCTCGTTCAGGAACGCCGCTCCCATCCCGAAGGCGCCCCCCTCGGCGTAGCGCCGCGCCAGCTCGCGGGCCTCGGCGGCCGGGCCGGCGGCGACCTCCTGGACCCGGCGGCGGTAGTCGGCGACGTCGCCCTTGAGGTCGTCGCCGGCGCCGCGCAGGGTCTTCAGGTCCGCCTCCACGTCCCGGGTGAGGGACTTCAGATCCTTCGCGGTCCGCAGCGCGCCCTCCAGGCCGCCCTTGCGGGCCCCTTGCAGGGCCTTCAGGCGGGCCCGGTAGTCCTCCACCCGGTCCGGCCCGGGGAGGGCCTCGATCCGCGCCTCCCACGCGGCGCGGGCGGCCTTCAGGTCGCGGGCGAGGGCGTCGCCCGCGGCCACGGATTTCAAGGGGTGGTCCTTGAGGATTTCCCCGGCGTCCGGCAGGTCGATGGAAGGCAAGGCGAAGCCCCCCTCCCGCTCATCCTTCGGGCGCCGCGCCAGGGCGCCGGAGCGGGCGCGGGGGGTGTGGAGGCGGACGCCGTCCAGGCGCGCGGTGTCCACCACGAAGCGGGCCCCCAGCAGGGCGCCGCCGTCCAGGCGCAGCTCGCCGTGGTCCACGGCCACCGCGTTCGTCATGGGGGCGTCCGGGTCGGTCACCTCCAGGCCGTCGAGCACCACGCGGGGCGGGAACAGCCCCACCTCGGCCCGCGCCAGGTCCACCCGCGCCCCCACCAGGGCCGTGCCGGTGCCCTCCACGGCGCGCCGCACCACGGCGTCGGCCAGCAGCCACCAGCCCCCGGCCAGCAGCACGAGGACGGCCCCGAGCAGGAGCAACCCCTTCGGCCGCAGCCAGCGTCTCACGACCCCGGCCATGCGATGGGTCCTACCATGCTATCGGCCCTGCCATTCTCGGGCCGCTTCCCGGGCCAGGCGGAACAGGCGGCTGGCGGTGAGGGCCTGCACCACCCTGAGGGACCGCATCCGGGCCAGCACGCGCTCCCGGTAGCGCACGACCCCCGCGCGGCACAGCAGGAACACGGGCACCGCCAACACCAGGCACAGCACCACGCTGCCCAGCACGATCGAGTTGTTGAAGCGCGTCAGGCGCAGGGCGGGCACGCCATAGAGGGCGGTCCACAGGCCCTGCAGGGGCCCGGCCGTGAGCAGCGCCAGGCCGACGGCGTGAAACAGGGGGTCGGCCAGGTAGGCGAGCCCGGAGCCCGCCGCGAAGACCACCAGGAAGGCCGACAGGTTGGCCCGCAGCACCAGGAGCAGCAGCAGGACCAGCAGGTTGTGGGGCGCCGCCAGGGGCGTCAGGCCGGCCACCATCCCCAGGACGGCCCCCAGGGCGATCTGCCCGGGATCGGTCTGCGAGCCCAGCACCGCCAGGAGCTTCGCCAGCGCCTTGAGCATTGCGAGGAATCCTCCCCGCCCCGATCCTACCCCATCGGCCCGCCCGCCGCCACCGCCCCGGACGGGCCCCTTCGGGCCCGCCCCCGCGTGGTTACCGGAGTCCGGGCATGGCCTCAAGGGTTCGCCTAATGGGTACATGCAATGGGTGTGGGAAATATGTAAACAAAGAACTAAACATCCGGGGCACCGAAAGGGCATTGAAAATCGACCCCCGGATGCGGTATAAGTACGCGTAGCCGTTACGTTTCATACATCCTCCACACGCGTTACGGTGTCTGCGGTCGGAGGGGTTCTCGATCCAAAACGGGGGGGTTGCGGAGCAGGGTGAAATCCGAATTCGGGCAGACGGTGCGCGAGCTGCGCGAAGGGCGCGGAATCGGCCTGCGGCGCTTCGCCCGCCAACTCGGCATCAGCCCCACGTACCTGTCCAAGATCGAGCGGGGCGAATTCGCCCCACCCGCGGAGGACAAGGTCGTCGCCATGGCCGACGCCCTGGGGGCGGACCGGGACGTGCTCCTGGCCCTGGCGGGGCGCGTGGCGTCGGACCTGAAGGCCATCATCCGCCGCCACCCCCGCGAGCTGGGAGCGCTGCTGCGCGCCTCCCGCGATCTGGCGCCGCACCAGATCACCGGCCTGATCGAAGGCGCCCGGGCCCAGCGGCCCGGGGGCGGCGAAGCCGCCATGGAGCGCAACAGCCGGCGTCCGGAACGCCCCGGGGCGTAAGGCCCGCCACACCGGACGGCACGCGGCTCAGACCCGCCCCGACGGGCGGCGCCGGCCCAGGCGGGTTTGTCGACCGTGGGCCGGCACGGGTATGTTAACAATGGGGGAGCGTCGGACGCGCCGACCGGGCGCGCGGGGCGCGGGACCGAGGTGTTGGGGGGGAACAGGAAGGCGGGGGAGCCTGATTTGGGGGGGACGCCATGGGGGTCAACAGCAAGTTCGGCCGGCACGTCCGTGCCCTGCGCGCCGACAGGGCCGTCGGCCTGCGCCAGTTCGCGCGCGACGTGGGCATCAGCCCCACGTACCTGTCGAAGATCGAGCGGGGCGAGTTCCCGCCGCCGGCCGAGGACAAGGTCGTCGCCATCGCCGACGCCCTGGGGCAGGACCGGGACGAGCTCCTGGCGCTGGCCGGCCGCGTGGCCGCCGACCTGGAGTCGGTGATCCTGCGCCACCCCAAGGAGCTGGCGGCCTTCCTGCGCTCCATCCACGCCCTCACGGCGGAGGAGATCCGGTGCATGACGCACCTGGTGGAGCAGGTCCGCAACGCCCCGCCGGAGGCACGCCGCCGCTGGGTGGCCGACGGCTGCGCCGACGGCCCGCCGGTCCCCGCCGGGCGCCGCGACGGCGCCCCGGAGGACACCCCCGGGATGTCCGGCTGACCGGGCCCGGTCAGGCCGTCCCGGCCACGCACACGGCCCGGTTCTCCAGCACCAGCTCGCCGTCCGGCCCGGCCCGCGCGGTCGCGGCCCGGACCACCTCGTCCCAGGCCGCCTCCTCGTCCAGGTCCGGCGCCTCGCGCCGCAGGGCCACGATGGGGCTCGACGTGGCGCGGGAGAAGGCGGCGAAGTCCGCCGCCGAGGCGAAGCGGTAGGTCACCGCCACCTCCCGCCGCGCGATCTGCGCGAAGCCCGCCCCCTCCAGGGCCCGGGCCACGCCCTCCCCGTCCGCCAGGCGGAACGGCCCCGGTCCCCCGGGCTCGGGCGGCCCCAGCCCGGCGGCGCGGCGCAGGACCGTCAGGGGCAGGGCGATGGACGGCACCGCCTCGGGGGGCCCCCACACCGCTGCCGCCAGCCGCCCCCCGGGGCGCAGCACGGCCCGCAGCCCGGCCAGGCCCGCCGCCAGGTCCGGCAGGGCCATGAGGCCGAAGCGGCACAGGACGGCGTCGAAGGCGCCGGGCCGGACCGCGGGGCGGGCGGCATCCATGCGCAGGCAACGCATCTGGGACAGGCCGGCGGCGCGCGCGCGGCCGGCGGCCAGGCCCAGCATGGCGGCCGAGGTGTCGGTGGCCAGCACCAGCCCGGCGGGCCCGGCGCGGCCGGCGGCGGTGAGGGCGGGCTCGCCGAAGCCGCTGGCCACGTCCAGCACCCGCGCCCCCGGGGCGACCCCGCCCAGGTCCGCCAGGCATTCGCTCACGGGCCGGGAGGCCGCCTCCATCACCTCGCGCCAGGCCCACCAGCGGGGGGCCACCTCGTCCCAGTGGCGGCGCTGGGCCGCGACGTCGGGACCGGGCCCCGGGGAGTCCGGCGGCGGGACCGAGGGGGGGACGACGGGGGCGGATGGGGGCGGGCGGCGCGGCACGGCGGAGCCTTTCGGCCGCCGATCATAGCGCGCGGGGCGGGCCCCGCGAAACGGCGTCCCCGGGCGCGGGACGTCAGCCGCCGACGATGGCGCCCATCTCGAAAATCGGCAGGTACATGGCGATGACGATGAAGCCGATCGTCACGCCCAGGAACACCATGAGCATGGGTTCCAGCATCGAGGTCAGGGCCGCCACGGCCTCGTCCACCTCGTCGTCGTAGAAGTCGGCGATCTTGCTGAGCATGGTGTCCATGGCGCCGGTGGCCTCGCCCACCGAGATCATCTGCACCACCATGGGCGGGAAGACCTTGGACTGGCCCAGGGGCTCGGCCACGTCCTTGCCCTCGCTGATGCTGCTGCGGGCGTGCATCAGCGCCTCCTCCACGATCTTGTTGCCCGCGGTGGAGGCCACGATCTGGAGGCCGTCCAGGATCGGCACGCCGGAGCTGATGAGGGTGCCCAGGGTGCGGGTGAACTTCGCCACCGAGGCCTTGCGGATCAGGTCGCCGAACACGGGCACGCGCAACGCGATGCGGTCCATCTCGCGCCGGCCGCGCTGGGTCTTGTAGGTCTGCTTCAGGCCGACGGCGAGCACGACGATGGTGATGAACATGGACCAGACGTGGGCCACTATGAAGTTGGAGCAGCCCAGCACCAGCTTGGTGGGCCCGGGCAGCTCGCCGCCGAAGTCGGAGAACATCTGGGCGAACACCGGAATCACCCAGATCATCAGCACCGCCATCACCACCACGGCGATGCCCACGATGGAGGCCGGGTAGATCATCGCGCCCTTGATCTTCTTCTTCAGGCGGATGCTCTTCTCCATGTGCTTGGCCAGGCGCTGCTGGATCACGTCCAGGATGCCGCCCGCCTCGCCGGCCGCGACCATGTTCACGTACAGGTCGTCGAACACCTTGGGGTGCTTGCGCAGGGCGTCGGCGTAGGTCGCGCCCGCCTCCACCTCCATGCGGGTCTCGTTGATGACCTTGGCGAGGGTCTTGTTCTCGGTCTGCTGGGCGAGGATCTCCAGGCACTGCACCAGGGGCAGGCCGGCGTCGATCATGGTGGAGAACTGGCGGGTGAAGATGACCACGTCCCGCGCCGTGACCGTGGGGCCGAGGCCGGGCAGCTCGAAGTTGAGCGCGCCCATCTTGCGCTGCAGCGAGGTGGCCAGGACGTTCTGCTTGCGCAGGAGGACGGCGGCCTCCTCGCGGGTCTTGGCCGAGACCTCGCCTTTCTGGATCTCGCCGTTGCGGTTCCTGCCGACGTACGCGAATTTTGGCATCGGTGTCCTTCCTCAACCCGCCGGGGCGCCGCGTCCCGGTCAGTCCATGGGCACCGGCACGTTGCCGATGCCCATGCGGGACAGCATCGACTGGAGCTCGGTCATGTTGCCGGAGCGGTACATGGCCTCCTCGGTCGTGATCTTGCGGTTGGCCACGAGCTGGGCCAGGCACTGGTTCATGGTCTGCATCCCGAACTTCTCCTGGCCGGTCTGCATGGCGGAGTAGATCTGGTGCACCTTGTCCTCGCGGATCAGGTTCCGGATGGCGGAGTTGGGCACCATGATCTCCAGGGCCAGCACGCGGCCGGAGCCGCCGACCACGGGGATGAGCTGCTGGGAGATCACCCCCTCGAGCACGAGGGCGAGCTGGGAGCGCACCTGGGGCTGCTGGGAGGGCGGGAACACGTCGATGATGCGGTTGATGGTCTGGGCGCAGGAGTTGGTGTGCAGGGTGGCCAGGGTCAGGTGGCCGGTTTCGGCCAGGGTCAGGGCCGCCTCGATCGTCTCCAGGTCGCGCATCTCGCCGAGCAGCACCACGTCCGGGTCCTGCCGGAGGATGTGCTTGAGGGCCTCCTTGAAGCCCTTGGTGTCCGAGGTCACCTCGCGCTGGTTGACCACGCAGCCCTTGTGGGGGTGCAGGTACTCGATGGGGTCCTCGATGGTGACGATGTGGGCCTTGCGGGTCTCGTTGATCTGGTCGATCATCGCCGCCAGGGTGGTGCTCTTGCCGGAGCCGGTCGGGCCCGTCACCAGCACCAGGCCGCGGGGCCGGTGGCTGATGTCGCCGATCACGTCGGGCAGCCCCAGATCGGCGAAGCTCGGGATCTTGTGGGGGATCAGGCGGAAGGCCGCCGCCACGGCGCCGCGCTGCACGAAGATGTTGGCGCGGAAGCGGGCGATGCCCTTGACGCCGAAGGAGCAGTCCAGCTCGCTGTTCTCCTCGAAGCGGTGCCGCTGGGCGTCGTTCAGGATGCTGTAGGCCAGGCGCTTGGCCTCGGGGGCGGTGATGACCTCGTACTTGTCCATGCGGGCCATGTCGCCGTTGAGGCGCATGGTGGGCGGGACGCCGGTGGTGATGTGCAGGTCGCTCGCGCCCGCCTCCACCATGTCCTGCAAGAGCTGGTACAGATTCGTGGCCATGGGGCCGCTGCCTCCTCCCGGTTACCTCGGGTTCAGTCCGCGAAGGTGGTGTTGAACACCTCCTCCACGGTCGTAAGTCCTTCCAGCACCTTGCGAATCCCGCTCATGCGGAGGGTATCCATGCCCCGCTTGACGGCACACTTCTTGATCTCATCGGTATTTGCGCCGGCGAAGATCAGTTCTCGGATGCCCTCGTCGACGGGCATCACCTCGTAGAGCGCCAGCCGGCCGCGGTAGCCGGTGCCGTTGCAGTTGGGGCAGCCCTTGCCGTGGTAGACCTTGGCCTTGGCCGCCGCGTCGGGGGGCATGCCCAGGTTCACCAGGGTCTCCTTGGCCACCTCCATCGGCTCCTTGCACTCGGTGCAGATGCGCCGGGCCAGGCGCTGGGCCAGGATGAGCACCACCGAGGAGGCCACGAGGAACGGCTCGATGCCCATGTTGAGCAGGCGGTTGATCGTGCTGGGGGCGTCGTTGGTGTGGAGGGTGGACAGGACCAGGTGGCCGGTGAGTGCGGACTTGACGGCGATCTCGGCGGTCTCGCCGTCGCGGATCTCGCCCACCATGATGATGTCCGGGTCCTGGCGCAGAAAGGAGCGCAGCGCCGCCGGGAAGGTCAGGCCCACCTCCTCGCGGACGTGGACCTGGTTGATGCCCAGCAGGTTGTACTCCACCGGGTCCTCGGCGGTCATGATGTTGGTGTCGGGGGTGTTCACCTGGTGCAGGGCGGAGTACAGCGTGGTGGTCTTGCCGGAGCCGGTGGGGCCGGTCACCAGCACCATGCCCCAGGGGGAGTTGATGGCGTCCACGAACTGCTTGTAGGCGCGGTCCCCGAACCCCAGCTTGGCCAGGTCCAAGGTCAGGTTGCTCTTGTCCAGGATGCGCATCACGACCTTCTCGCCGAACAGGCACGGCAGGGTCGAGACGCGCAGGTCCACCTCCCGGTCCTTCAGCTTGAGCTTGATGCGGCCGTCCTGGGGCACCCGCCGCTCGGAGATGTCGAGCTGGCTCATGATCTTGATGCGGCTGGTGAGGGCCGCCCGCAGGCGCATGGGGGGGCTCATCACCTCGTAGAGCTTGCCGTCGATGCGGTAGCGGACCCGGAACTTCTTCTCGTAGGCCTCGATGTGGATGTCGGAGGCGCCCTTGCGGATGGCCTCCGCCAGAATGAGGTTCACCAGCTTGACGACCGGCGCCTCCTCCACCGCGGCCGACAGCTCGGCGGCGTTGAAGTCCTCCTCGGCGTCCTCCACGAAGTCCAGGTTGGCCTCCTCGTCGAGGCCCGACAGCACGTCCTGGAACTCGTTGGCCGAGTCGTAGTAGGTGTCCATCGACTCGGCGATGGCGCTGGGGGAGGCCAGCACCGGCTCGATCTCGTAGCCGGTCATGAACTTGATGTCGTCGATGGCGAACACGTCGGAGGGGTCCTCCATCGCCACCGTGAGGCGGTTGCCGACCCGCTTGACCGGGATCACCCGGTACTTCTGCACCACCTCCATGGGGATCTGCTTGATGACCGCGGGGTCGATCTTGATCTGGCGCAGGTCCAGGAGCGGCAGGCGGTAGTACTGGGACAGGAAGTGCATCAGCTCGGGCTCCCCCACCAGGCCCTGCTGCACCAGGGTGGGGAAGAACCGGCCGCCCTCCCGCTTCATCAGGTCCAGGACCTGCTGGTACTGTTCCTGCGAGATAAGCTGGCCCTCGACCAGCCGTTGTCCCAGGTGTTGGTGGATCAACCGCTCGCTCCGGATGCCCTTGAATTCGAGGATGCCGTGCGGAGGCGCCCCCCCACAGCCACGGGTCCTCCCATCTATCGGCAGAAGACGGGGCCGGATTGAGCATTCCGTTTCCCTCTCGCGGCCGTGCGCCCGCACAAGACGGGAACGGAACGGCCCCGAAGGCGGGCCCCGTGTGTGCGGATCGGAACGGATCGTCCCGGACCGTGCGGTGCCGGCGGGCCGGGGCGGGGCGGAACGCCCCTTACGGCGTGGCGCCGGGCCCGGAGCCGCGCAGGTACACCAGCCAGTACACCAGGGCCACGAACACGCCGCCCCCCACCACGTTGCCCAGGGTGACCGGCACCAGGTTGCCGACGAGACCCGCCAGGGTCACCCCGTCGGCCCCCGCCAGCCACCCCATGGGGATCAGGTACATGTTGGCCACCGAGTGCTCGAACCCCAGGGCCACGAAGGCCGACACCGGGAACACGATGGCCGGGATGCGGCCCGCCGTGGTGCGGGCCCCCATCGCCAGCCACACCGCCAGGCACACCAGGACGTTGCACAGCACGCCCCGGAAGAACGCCTCGCCCCACGGCAGGGCCACCTTGCCGGCGGCGATGGCCGCCGCCGCGCGGGCCGCCGGGCCGCCGGGCGCCAGCGCGCCGGACAGGTGCATCAGGGCCACCGTGCCCAGGGCCCCCACCAGGTTGCCGGCGTAGACCAGGCCCCAGTTGCGCAGCAGCCGGCCCAGGGGGATGCGGCCGTCCACCCAGGCCATGACGATCAGGTTGTTGCCGGTGAACAGCTCGGCGCCGCCCACCACCACCAGGATCAGCCCCAGGGAGAAGGCCACGCCCCCCAGCAGGCGGGTGGGGCCCGCCCCCAGCGCGGAGTCGGCGATCACCGCGGTGAAGTACATGGCCCCCAGGGCGATGAAGGCGCCCCCGAGGAAGGCCAGCACCAGGGTCTGGAGGGCCGGCATGGCGGCCTTGGCGACCCCGGAGTCCTGCACCAGGCGGGCGATGCGGGGCGGCGCGTAGGCGTCGCCGTGGGGCGGGGGCGTGTCGTCGCCGTTGCTCACCCGTCGTCTCCCCCGCCGGCCCCCGGGGCTCAGGCGGGCAGCTCCTCGGCCAGGCGGTCCCACTCGGCGGTCAGGCGTTCGGCGCGCCGCTCCAGCGCGTTGTGGGCCTCCAGGGTCTCGGCGAAGCGGGCCGGCTCGGCGTACAGCCCCGGGTCGGCCAGCCGTGCGGCCAGGGCCTTGCGCTCCGGCTCCAGCTCGGCCAGGCGGGATTCGATCTGCTCCATGCGGGCGCGGGCCTTGCGGGCGTCCTTCTCGGCGGCCTTGCGCCGGGCGCGCGCCTCCCCGGTCTCCGGGGCCGGTCCCGCCGGGGCGTCCGCGGCCTTGCGGCCCCGGGGCGCGGGGGCCGGGGGGGCAGGAGCCGGGGCCGGGGCGGCGGGGGTCGGTGCGCCCGCGCCCTCGCGGGCGGCCAGGTAGTCGGCGTAGCCGCCGTGAAAGTCGGTGAGGCGGCCGTCCCGGATCTCCAGCACCCGGTTGGCCACGGCCCGGATCAGGTGGCGGTCGTGGGTGACCAGCACCAGGGTGCCGTCGTAGGCCGTGAGGGCGTCCTCCAGGACGTCGCGGGAGGGGATGTCCAGGTGGTTGGTGGGCTCGTCCAGCAGCAGCAGGTTGGCGGGGCGGATCAGCAGGCGGGCCAGGGCCACCCGGGCCTTCTCGCCGCCGGAGAGCACGGCCACGGGTTTGAGCTGCTCGTCGCCGGTGAGCAGGAAGCGCCCGAGGATGCCCCGGATGCGGGCCACCGGGTCGCGGGGCGCCACGGCCTGGACCTCCTCGTAGGCGGTGCGCACGGGGGCCAGGGTCTCCAGGGTGTGCTGGGCGAAGTAGGCGCGGGTGACCTTGTGGCCCAGGGTCACGGTGCCGGCGTCGGGGGCGTCCACCCCCGCCAGGATGCGCAGCAGGGTGCTCTTGCCCACCCCGTTGGGGCCCACCAGGGCCACCTTGTCGCCCCGGTAGAGGGTGAGGCCGAAGTCCTTGAACACCCGCCCCGCCTCGAAGGTCCGGGCCAGGCCCTCGGCCACCAGCACCTCCTTGGCGCACGGCTCGGTGGGGGGGAAGGCGAAGTCCACCGTCCGCTCCACCCGCTTGACCTCCACCGGGTCCATGCGCTTGAGTTGCTTGACCCGGCTCTGGGCCTGGCGGGCCTTGGTGGCCTTGTAGCGGAAGCGGTCCACGAAGGCCTGCATCCGCTCGGCCTCCTTCTGCTGATTGCGAGCCCGGTTCTCCTCCACCCCCCGCTCCAGCTCCCGCTGGGCCAGGTAGGCGTCGTAGTTGCCCTTGTAGACGCGCAGGGTGCCTTCCGCCAGGGCCGCGACGCGGTTGGCGAAGGCGTTGAGGAACTCCCGGTCGTGGGAGACGGCCAGCACCGCGCCGGGGTAGGCGGCCAGGAACCCCTCCAGCCACTCCACGGCGAAGGTGTCCAGGTGGTTGGTGGGCTCGTCCAGCAGCAGCAGGTCGGGGCGGGTGACCAGCAGGCGGGCCAGGGAGATGCGCATGCGCCAGCCGCCGGAGAAGGTGCCGCAGGGGCGGTCCATCTCGGCCTCGGCGAAGCCCAGGCCGGAGAGCACCTTGCGGGCTTGCGCCTCGCGCTGGTAGCCCCCCAGGGACTCGAAGCGGTCGTGCAGGGCGCCGTAGGCGTGGGCCAGGCGCTCGGCCTCGGCGGGGTCGTCGGCGGTGGCGGCCAGGCGGTGCTCCAGGTCGCGCAGCTCGTCCTGCAGGGCGTTGAGCTCGGCGTCGCCGGCGAGCACCTCGGCCAGCACGGTGCGCTCGCCGCTGGCGGGGGGCTCCTGCCACAGGGCGCCGACCTTGAGGCCCTTGCGGCCGCGCACGGCGCCGGTCTCGGGGGTGGTCTCCCCCGCGATCAGGTGCAGCAGGGTGCTCTTGCCCCGCCCGTTGGGGCCCACCAGGCCCAGGCGGTCGCCGGCGTCCAGCACCAGCGTCACGCCGGAGAACAGGGGCTTGCCCCCCACCGACGCACCGACGTTCTCCACGGTCAGCATAGCCGATGATCGTAGCACGGCCGCGCGGCCCCGCGCCGGAGGGCCGGAATGGCGCTTTCGCATCCCCCGGAGGCGGGCCTATAGTGATTTCCATCACGGCAGTCACGAGGGACCGTGCAGCCGCCGCCGCCCCCGGCCGGCCCACGGACCCGGACCGATAGATCCCGGAGATCGCCATGGCAGCCAGTTACGCGATCAGCGAATGCACCGTCGTGCGGGACGGCATCGACCAGCCCCGCATGCACGACATCGACACCTACTCCGCCCGCGGCGGCTATGCCGCCTTGAGGCGCTGCGTGGAAACGCTGGCGCCGGAGGCGGTGATCGACCAGGTGGAGGCCTCGGGCCTCACCGGCCGGGGCGGGGCCGACTTCCCCACCGGCATGAAATGGCGCACGGTGGCCCGCTCGCCGGGGGTGGGCTACGTGGTGGTCAACGGCAAGGAGAGCGAGCCGGGGGCCTTCAAGGACCGGGAGCTGATGGAGCAGCTTCCCCACCGGGTGCTGGAGGGGGCCCTCATCGCCGCCCACGCCGTGGGGGCCGACGAGGTGGTGTTCTTCATCCGCGGCGCCTACCGGCTGGCCTACCGGCGCATCGCCGAGGCGGTGGCCCAGGCCGAGCAGGCGGGGCTGATCGGCGAACTGGTGAAGGCCCACGTGCACCTTCACCGCAGCCCCGAGGCCTACATCTGCGGCGAGGAGACGGCCCTCATCGAGGCCCTGGAGGGGCGCCGCCCCATGCCCCGGGGCAAGCCCCCCTACCCGGCCGTGCAGGGCTTCCAGGGGCGCCCCACCCTGGTGAACAACGTGGAGACCCTGGCCAACGTGCCTGCGATCATCGCCCGGGGCCCGGAGTGGTACCGGGGCCTGGGGACGCCGGAGGCCCCCGGCACCCGGGTGTTCTCGGTCAGCGGCCACGTGGCGAGGCCCGGCACCTACGAGTGCGAGCTGGGGGTGCCCTTGAGCGGCCTGCTCCAGCTGGCGGGTGGCGTGCGGCCGGGCCACACCCTCAAAGGCGTGATCCCGGGGGGCACCTCCACCCCCATCCTCCTGCCCCGGCACGTGAACGTGCCCCTGGCCCCGAAGTCCTTGAAGGAAGCCGGCAGCCTGCTGGGCACCGCGTCGGTGATCGTGTACGACGAGACCGTGTGCATGGTGGACGTGGCGGCCAACCTGTCCCAGTTCTACCGCGACGAGTCGTGCGGCAAGTGCACCCCGTGCCGGGACGGCACCGAGATGCTGCTCCAGCTGCTGACCCGTATCGAGGCGGGCGAGGGCCAGCCCGACGACCTGGAGTTGCTGAACCGCATCTGCGAGTACGTCCCGGCGGGCTCCATCTGCGGCCTGGGGGTGGCGGCCGTGGTGCCCGCCGTGGCGATGCTGCGCCACTTCCGCGCCGAGGTGGAGGAGCACTTCCGCCTGGGCCGCTGCCCCATCCCGCGCCGCTTCGAGGTGGCGGGCCAGTGCTTCCCCGTAGTGCCCCCGGAGCCCTCGGACGCCGCCCCGTAAGGCGCGCGGGGCCCCCTCGGTTTCCCGGCCCGGACCCCCCGGCTATATTGGGAGGGACAGGGGTGGCCGATGGGAGACCAGGGGGGCGGCATGGCGCAGGCAGAGACGATCCGCGAGCACCGCGTGGTCCGGGACGGCATCGAGCGGCCCGGCATCGAGCACCTCGGCACCTACACCTACCACGGCGGCTACGAGGCCCTGAAGCTGGCGGCGGGGTACCTCACCCCGGCCGAGCTGATCGGCATGGTCACCGACTCGGGGCTCAACGGCCGGGGCGGGGCGCTGTTCCCCACCGGCCGCAAGTGGGAGACCGCCCGGGCCGCCCCCGGCACCCCCTACCTGGTCGTCAACGGCGACGAGAGCGAGCCGGGCTCCTTCAAGGACCGGGAGTTGATGGAGAAGCTCCCGCACCGCGTCCTGGAAGGGGCCCTGATCGCCGCCCTGGCGGTGGGCGCCGACGAGGTGATCGTGTTCGTGCGGGGGGAGTACGACCTGGCCCACGCCCGCCTGGAGGCGGCCGTCGAGGAGGCGCGCCAGGCCGGGGTGATCGGCCGCCTGGCGCCGGTGCGGGTGCGCCTGCACCGGAGCGCCGGGGCCTACATCTGCGGCGAGGAGACGGCCCTGATCGAGGCCCTGGAGGACCGCCGCCCCATGCCCCGGGGCAAGCCCCCCTATCCGGCCGTGTCGGGCCTGCACCACCGCCCCACCGTGGTCAACAACGTCGAGACCCTGGCCAACCTGCCCGCCATCCTCACCCGGGGGCCCCACTGGTACCGCACCCTGGGCACGCCCGACGCCCCCGGCACCCGGGTCTTCTCGGTGAGCGGCCTGGTGGTGCGGCCGGGCAACTACGAGTGCGAGCTGGGGGTGCCCCTGGACCGGCTGATCGAGGACCTGGCCGGGGGCGTGCGCCCGGGGCACCGCCTGAAGGCCGTGATCCCGGGCGGCACCTCCACCCCCGTGCTGCCCGCCGCCCACGCCGGGGTGCGCATGACCCCCCGGGACCTGGCCGAGGCCGGCAGCATGCTGGGCACCGCCAGCGTGATCGTCTACGACGAGACCGCCTGCATGGTGGACGCGGCCCGCAACATGGGGCGCTTTTACCGGGACGAGTCGTGCGGCAAGTGCACCCCCTGCCGGGACGGCACCGAGCTGATGTTCGAGATCCTGGGTCGCATCGAGGAGGGCCGGGGCGAGGCGGAAGACATCGACCGGCTCCTCAGGCTGTGCGACTACACCCCCCGCGAGGCGGTGTGCGCCCTGGGGAGCGGCGCCGTGGCCCCGGTGCTCTCGACGCTGACCCACTTCCGGGACGAGTACGACGCCCACCTGGCCGAGGGCCGCTGCCCGGTGCGGCGCGCCTACGAGGTGGAGGGCGAGTGCTTCCCCGTGCTGGACCGCCGCCCGGGGGACGGGCCCGGCGGAGGCGCCTGAGGCCCCCTGGCCCGGGCCCCGCCCGGGGCGTATAGTGGGCGACGGGGGGCCAAGGGCGCGACGGACGCCCGCGGGAACGACCGGCGACAAGGGGGAGGCGGCGTGGAGTTCGTGGAGGTCTGCAACCGGGGCGAGGTGCCCGAGGGCGGCGTGCGCACCGTGAAGGTGGCCGGCCGGGCCGTGGCCCTGTGCAACGTGGGCGGCGAGATCCTGGCGGTGGACGACGTCTGCCCCCACGCCGGCGGCTCCCTGGGCCGCGGGCGGCTGGAGGGCGAGACGCTGGTCTGCCCCCTGCACCGGGCCCAGTTCAACGTGCGCACCGGCGAGGCCCTGGGGGGCCCCACCACGGAGGCCCTGGCCACCTACCCGGTGCAGGTGAGCGGCGACCTGGTGCGGGTCGCCCTGTCGGCATAGCGCCCGCCCGCCGGGCGGCGGGCGGCGCGACAGGCGAGGAGGGCGCGGATGGAACGGGCAACCTTCGGGGCCGGATGCTTCTGGGGCGTCCAGGCCGCCTTCGACCGGCTCAAGGGGGTCAAGGAGACCCAGGTAGGCTACGCCGGCGGCATCCTGGCCAACCCCACCTACCAGGACGTGTGCACCGGCAAGACCGGCCACGCCGAGGTGGTGCAGGTGGACTTCGACCCCGCCGAGGTGAGCTACGACGCCCTGCTGGACGCCTTCTGGGAGTGCCACGACCCCACCCAGATGAACCGCCAGGGGCCGGACGTGGGCACCCAGTACCGCTCCGTCATCTTCTTCCACTCCCCCGAGCAGGAGGCCGCCGCCCGGGCCGCCAAGGAGCGCCAGGACCAGAACGGCGCCCACCCCCGCCCCGTGGCCACGGCGATCGAGAAGGCCGGCCCCTTCTGGCGCGCCGAGGAGTACCACCAGAAGTACCTGGAAAAGCGCGGCCTGGCCTACTGCCATTAGAGGGCGACGGCCCTCCCCGGTTTCCGCGCAGGTTGCCCGAGAGTCGCCCAGCGGCGGGTGGCCACTGCCCGGGCCCACCGGCGGCGCCCCGCCGGACCCGGCGAGACGGCAGGCCGCCCCTACCTCCCCCTACGGCGCCCCCGTGATCGCTGGACGGATCCGCCGATCCCGTCTACATTGGCCCGTGGGCGGGGCCGCTCCAGGCCCCGCGCCGTACGGGCGGGCACGAGCGGAGGGCCTTTATGGAGGAAGGCGTCGAGGCCAGGCGCTTCCGCACCTGGTTCCGCCACGAGCAGGGCCGGGTGCGGCTGTTCGACGTGAAGTTCTACCCCGCCGACGCCGACGGCGCCACGGCCGAGGCCCTGTTCGGCGAGCTCAACGGCATGCTGCGCCTTCGGGCCCAGCTCGCCTTCGTGGAGAAGCCCGGCCTGTTCTAGGCCGACCATGGTCTCCATCCTCGAGGCCGTGGAGCGGGTCCAGGAGGTCCTGGCCCGCTACAAGTACCACAACGGCTCCCTGGTCACCCCGATCCACGTCACGGGCCGCAACGGCCTGATGCACGTGGTGCAGATGACCTACGACATCACGGTCGAGTTCGCCGTGATCCCGTGGGAGGGCACGTACCTCAAGGGGTGCGTGTTCCGCTACGGCCGGCCCGGGCGCATGGAGCGGGCCGAGATCTACGTGCCGGCGTCGCTGTCGGTGCCGTGGACCCGGTTCGTCATCTGCAAGGAGCTGGCCCACCTGGTGCTGGACGGGCCCGATGCGTTCACCGAGGACCCGGTGACCATGGCCTCGGCCCTGATCGACAGCCCGGTGTTCGCGCGGGTGGGCCGGAGCGCCCCGGAGTACGTGTACGCCGTGGCCGCCACGGAGCTGCTCATCCCCTGGCAGCGGCGCTACGTGCTGGAGCAGTCCCGCTGGCGCCTGCGCTCCCCCCGCGGGGTGGCGGAGCACTTCGGCGTGCCCGCCGAGGTGGCCGAGCTGCGACTGAAGCGCGGCTACCGCCGCATGATCGCGGGCCACTACCGCGACCTGGAGACCTTCGCCGCCTGAGGGCCCGGCCGGGCCCCCGAAGGGGCCCGGATTTGTGCAAACGCGCCGCAATCCGCTACCCTGCGAGGGGCGTGGGGGCCTTCTCGTGTGGCGGGTGAAGGGTGTGCATGGAGCCCAGGCGGACCGGATCGTTCTCGCCAAGCTGACGCGCCCGGCGGTGCGGGGGGTGCTGCCCCGGGAGCGGCTGTTCACCGTCCTGGACGGGGCCGGCGCGCCCGGCCAGGGGGCGGGCGGCGCGGTGTGGGTGAGCGGCCCGGCGGGCTCGGGCAAGACCACCCTGGTCGCCAGCCACCTCGAGGCCCGGGGCACGCCCCACCTGTGGCTGCGGGTGGACGAGGGCGACGGCGACCCGGCCACCTTCTTCCACTACCTCTCCCTGGCCGCGCGCCGCGCCGCGCCCCGCCGCCGCAAGCCCCTGCCCCTGCTCACCCCCGAATACCTGCCGGGGCTCGCCACCTTCGCCCGCCGCTACCTGCGGGAGCTGTACGGGCGACTGGAGGCCCCCTTCTGCCTGGTGCTCGACAACCACCAGGAACTGCCCGCCGGAAGCCCGGTGCGGGACCTGCTGCCCCTGGCCGTGGAGGAGCTGCCCCCGGGGGGGCGGGCCGTGATCGTCAGCCGCGAGGCCCCCGGCCCCGCCCTGGCGGGCCTGCGGGCGGGCCGCGCCCTCGCCCACCTGGGGGCCGACGCCCTGCGCTTCACGCCCGGGGAGGCGGCGGACCTGCTCGCCCTGTGGGCGCCCGGCGGCGCGGACCCGGCGGCGGCGGGGCGGCTCCAGGCCAAGACCCAGGGGTGGGTGGCGGGCATGGTGCTCATGCGGGCGCAGGCGGCCCCGGGGGCCGGCGGGCCCGGTTCGGCGGCGGCCCCGGTGACCCCGGAGACGGTGTACGACTACTTCGCCGCCGAGGTGCTTCCCCACGCCCGGGGCCCGGTGCGGGAGCTGCTGGCGGCCACGGCCGTCCTGCCGGAGATGACCGCCGCCATGGCCGAGACCCTGTCCGGCAACCCGGAGGCGGGGGCGATCCTCAAGGACCTGACCCGGCGCAACTTCTTCGTGGAGCGCCATCCGGGCCCGGAGCCGGTGTACCGCTACCACGCCCTGTTCCGGGAGTTCCTCCTGGAGCGGGCGGCCGAGAATCTGGGGGCCGACGCCCTGGCGGCCCTCAGGCGCCGGGCGGCACGCCTGCTGGTGGAGACCGGGCGGACCGAGGAGGCGGTGGAGCCCCTCGCGGCGGCGGAAGCCTGGGACGAGCTGGCGCACCTGATCGCCTGGTCGGCCCCGGCCCTGGCCGCCCAAGCCCGCTTCGCCACCCTGGCCGGGTGGCTGGCCCTGCTGCCCCGGGAGCGGGTGGCGGCCGACCCCCGTCTGCTGATGTGGCGCGGGGTGAGCGGCCTGCCCATGGACCCGGAGGGCGTCCGCCCGGACCTGGAGGCGGCCTGGGAGGGCTTTCGCGCGGCGGGCGACCACGACGGCTGCCTGGCGGTCTGGCCGGTCCTGATCGACACCTTCCAGTACGCCTGGGGCGACTTCCACCCCCTCACCCGCTGGGTCCGGGAGCTGGAGGCGCTGCTGGGGCCGGCGCCCGACTTCCCCTCGCCGGAGGTGGAGGCCCGGGTGGCGCTGGGGATGGTCAACGCCCTGTTCCTGCACTGCCCCGACCACCCGGCGGGCGACGCCTGGCAGGAGCGCCTGGAGCGGGCGATGAACCTGCTGGACGACCCGTCCCAGCGCCTCGTCATGGGGGCCCGCCTGGCCCAGGTGCAGACCACCACGGGCGACCTGCGCAAGGGCGAGCGCCTGCTGGACGACCTGGCCCCCGAGGCCCGCTCCACCCGGGTCAGCCCGGTGGCGGCGGTCATCTACCACTGCGTCCGCGCCACCTTGGCCTGGATCATCGGCCGGCCCGACGACTGCGACCGCTTCGCCGAGCGGGCCCTGGCCCTGGCCCGGGAGACGGGGCTGCTGGTGTTCGAGTACATCATCCTGGCCCAGGCCACTTACGGCCGCCTGACCGCCGGCGACACGGCCGGGGCCGGGAAGCGGATCGAGCGGATGCGCCCCCTGCTGGTGCCGTCCCGGCGGGTGGACGGCGCCCTGTTCCGTTACCTGGAAGCCTGGAAGGCCATGCTGGAGGGCGACCTGCCGGCGGCCCGGGAGCACGCCCGCACCTCGCTGGGACACGCCGCCGCGGCCGCGATGCCCCTGGCGGAGGGGCTCTCCAACCTGGCCCTGGGCCAGGTCCTCCAGGCCCTCGATCAGCCGGAGGCGGCCCGCACCCACCTGACACGGGGCCACCGCATCGCCCGGACGTCGCGCAACGAGCACATGCGCTTCATGGCCCTGCTGGCCCTGGCCGACTTCGCCCTGCACCGGGGCGCCGAGGAGGAGGCGGACGCGCGGCTGCGGGAGGCCATGGCCCTGGGCCGGGAGCGGGGCTACGCCAATTTCGCCACCTGGCAGCCCGACGTGATGGCCCGGCTGTGCGCCCGGGCCCTCGGGGCCGGGATCGAGCCCGACTACGTCCGGGACCTGATCCGCCTGCGGGGCCTGGCGCCCCCCAAGCCCCGGCCGCTGGCGGCGGGCGCCTGGCCGTGGCCGGTGGCGGTGCGGGTGCTGGGGCCGTTCGAGGTGGCCGTGGACGGCCGCCCGGTGCGGCCCCCCCGCAAGGCCCAGAAGCGGCCCCTGGGGCTGCTCGCCGCCCTGGTGGCGGGCGGCCCGGAAGGGGTGCCGGAGCACCACGTGGCCGACCTCTTGTGGCCCGAGGCGGCCGGCGACGCCGCCCAGAGCGCCCTGGGCACCACCCTGCACCGGCTGCGCCGCCTGCTGGGGGACGAGCGGGCGGTCTGGCGCCGGGCCGGCCGGGTGGGCCTGGACGGGGCGGTGTGCTGGGTGGACGCCTGGGCCTTCGAGGGGCTGCTGGAGGCCGCGGCATCCGGCCCGCCGGACGCGGCGGAGCGGCGCCAGGCCCAGGCCCTCGCCCTTTACCGGGGCCCGGCCCTGGCCGAGGCCGACCTCCCCGACGCGGTGCCGTTCCGGGAGCGGCTGCGGGACAAGCTCGTCCACCACGTCCTGGCGGCGGGGGCGGCCCGGGAACGGCTTGGGAACGCCGCGGGGGCGTGCGACGACTACCGCCGGGGCCTGGCGGTGGAGCCCGGGGCCGAGGCCCTGCACATGGCCCTGATGCGCTGCCACGCCGCCGGCGGCCGCGCCGCGGAGGCGGTGGCGGCCTACCACCGGCTGCGGGAGACCCTGGCGGCCACGCAAGGCGAGCGCCCCGGCCCGGAGGCCGAGGCCCTCTACACCCGCTTGCGGCGCGGCGCCGACGCGCCCCCCGCGCCCGATCCGTAATCGATCCGTAACGCCCGGTCGGCTCCAATGGGCGCAGGGGGACCGGCACCGGCATCCGGGGGGACTGCCGGCCCGGGCTCCAGCGTGTTCGGCGGCATGGGGGCGGGCTGGAGCGGGGGGGCTCCGGATGCCAGGCGGCCGCCGGACGCGCCGGGGAGAACATGCCGGGACGGGCGCGGGTGCTCCACCCCCCGCGCCCGTCCCGGCGAGTCTTCACGTCACCCGGACCACCCACGGCCCGTCCCCCGGGTCGGCCTCGCAGGCCCGGTGGGCCGCCACCAGATCGTCCAGGGGATACACCGCCGCCACCGCCGGGCGCAGCCGCCCGTCCGCGATCAGCTCCGCCAGGTAGTTGAGCCCGTGGGGGTCGGGGAGCACCATCACGTGCAGGCAGCGGGGCCGCCGCCCCACCCAGCGCCCCAGCGACGCCGCCAGCAGCGGCCCGGGGTGGGGCACCACGCTCACGTAGCGCCCCGTCGGGGTCAGCAGGGGCCTGGCGTCGGCGAACGGCAGGGTGCCGCCCGTGTCGAACACGACGTCGAAGCGCTCCCCGCCCGGCGCCTCCCCCTCCGGGAACACCGCCTCGGCCCCCAGCTCGCGGGCCCGCGCCTCCCAACCCGCCGGGCACTGGGCCGCCACCCGCCCCCCGTAGGCGCGGGCGACCTGGACCGCCAGGTGCCCCACCGCGCCCGCCGCGCCCGCCACCAGCACCCGCTCCCCCTCCCGCAGGCGGGCCTTTAGGCGCAGGGCCTGGAGGGCGGTCAGGCCCGCCAGGGGCACGGCGGCGGCCTCCTCGTGGCCGAGGGCCGGGGGCTTGGGCTGGAGGAAGTCGTGGCGGGTGCGGACGAACTCGGCGGCGGCGCCGTCGCGGCGGTAATCGATCAGGCCGTAGACCGCGTCCCCGGGCCGGAAGCGGGTCACGTCCGGCCCCACCCGCTCCACCACCCCCGACAGGTCGAACCCCAGCACCCGGGGGAAGCCCGTCTTGGCCGGGACCCGGGCGCGCTTGGCCCGGATGTCGCAGTCGAGGGGGTGGACCGCCGTGGCGTGCACCTTTACCAGCACCTCCCCGGGGCCCGGCTCCGGGACGGTGAGGGTCATGGGGCGCAGCACCTCGGGCGGCCCGTAGCGGTCGAACGCGATCGCCTTCACGGGGCGCCAGTGTACCCCACCGGCGCCTCCGGCGGGCGCCTCACCCGGCCTGAGGCGCCTCCGTGCGGGACGACGCCGCCCGCGCCGGGGCCGCGGCGCCCTCCTCGCCCAGGCGCTCCTCGGCGGCCTTGAGGATGGCCCCCAGCATCTCCGGGTAGCCCATGCCGGCCTGCTCGGCCATCTTGGCCAGGTGGCCGTCCCAGCACCAGCCGGGGTTGGGGTTCACCTCCAGCAGCTTGGGGTTGCCCCGGGCGTCCAGGCGCCAGTCGAAGCGGGCGTAGTCGCGGCAGGCCAGGCGCTCGAACAGCTTCACGCAGGCCGCCACGATGGCGCCGTGGGTGGCCTCGGACAGCACCGCCGGGCGGGAGACGATGCAGGCGTAGGGGCTGTCGGGCACCCACTTGGCCTCGTAGCCGCAGATGCGCGGCAGGCCCGGGGGGAGGCCCGAGTAGTCCTCCTCCGCCACCGGCAGCACGGTGTAGGCCGAGGGGGGGTTGCCGATGATGCCCAGGGTCAGGTCGGCCCCGGTGAGGAACTCCTCTACCAGGATCGTCTTGTCGTATCCGAAGCGGCTGCGGATGCCGACGATGGCGTCGGCGGCCTCGGCGGCGGTGTGGCATATGCTGCGGGCCGTGATGCCGAAGCTGGAGTCCCCCAGGTTGGGCTTGACGATCACGGGGAAGTCCACCGTGATGTCGAAGGTGTGGTCCTCCGGCTGCACCAGGTAGGCGCTGGGCACGGGGATGCCCATCTCGGTGGCCACGCCCCGCACCAGGGACTTGTCGTAGCAGAAGGCCAGGCACTGGGGCCCGGCGCCCGTGTACGACAGCCCCAGGGCCTCCAGCAGGGCCGGCACGTGGAGCTCCTTGCGGGCGTCGTTGAGGTAGCCCTCGTCGCACAGGTTCAGCACCAGGTCCACCTTGCCGGTGCCCTTCAGGCGCACCAGGTCGCGCACCAGGGTGTCGTGGTCGTGCAGGTAGGTGAAGCGCCAGCCGGGCAGCTCCCGCAGGGCCTCCTTCATGCGGTCGATGGTGTAGAAGTCGTCCTCGTCGAACACCGTGTCGGGCTTCAAGGGGTCGGGCTTGGAGGGGTCGCCCATCACCACCACGCAGTGGCGCTCGCCGTCGCGGGGGCGGCGGCGCACGGGGGCCCACTCCTTGCGGATCCGGGCGGTGACCACGATGCGGCGGGCCATCATCCCCAGGTCCTCGGCGCGCTTCGACTCGGTGCCGATCACGGCGGGCACGGCCAGGTCCTTGAAGCCCGCCTCGGTGAGCAGGGCGCTCAGGCCCTCGGCGTTGTAGAGGCGCTCGGCGTAGAACTGGTCGGCGATGACGCCCCGGGAGACGTGGGTGATCACCTCGCGGGAGACCAGGCGGCCGCCGTCGGCCGACAGGGAGCGCTCGCGGCACACGAAGAGCTGGTCGTCGATCCACTCCCAGGAGCGGGGGGTGTAGTGGGCCCGCAGCCAGTCGCCGTCGGCGATGTCCACCAGCACCCGGCCCCACGGCTTGAGCACCCGGGCGACCTCCTTGAGCACGGTGAGGTCGTCCTGGAGGGTCTCGAAGTAGCCGAAGCTGTTGCCCAGGATCAGCACGTGGTCGAAGGTGTCGGAGGCGTAGGGCAGCTTGCGGGCGTCGCCCTCGCGGAAGCGGACGGAAAGCCCCTCGCCCCGGGCCACGCGGCGGCCGCGCTGGATGAGGAAGTGGGAGCGGTCCATCCCCTCCACGCCCTTCAGGCCGCGGCGGGCCAGCTCCAGGGTGTGGCGGCCCTGGCCGCAGCACAGGTCCAGGACCTTGTCGTCGGGCTTTGAGTCCATCAGCTCGACGATGCGGTTGACCTCGGCGCGGGTGATGTCGGCGTCGTCCACCACGTCGCCGTCGGTCTTCAGGTAGAGGGAGCCGAAGATGCGGTTCCACCAGTCGGCGGGGACGTGGGCCTCCAGGTCGCGCACGGGCCCCAGGGAGGCGCGGGCGGTGGCGGGGCCTCGGGGGCCGGGCTCGCCTTGGGGGGCGGGCGGGGGGGGGTTCCGTTTCATCGTAGGGACGGGTGCTCCGGGTCGGGCCGCGCGGGGGGCGCCGGCCGTTTCCGCCGCCCCCCGGCGACCGCGCTTTTTTGCGAAATGTGCGGCAGGTTGGCACCGGATTCAACAAATCTTTCCCCCCGGCGCCGTTTTTTTTTCGCCCGCCCCGCAACCCCGCCCGGGGCGCGGCCGCGCGGGCCGGGGGTGCCCCCCCTGGGCCCGGAGGCCCCGGATCGGGTACCTTAAGGGGGAGGTGCCGGGGTGGGAGGGTGCCCACCCCGGTCCCGAGGGGACGTGCACATGGCCGAGACGCTCTCGCGAGCCGAACGCTGCCGCGGCGCCCTGCTGGGCCTGGCGGTGGGCGACGCCCTGGGGGTGCCCGTGGAGGGGCTGCCCGCCGGGTCGTTCCCGCCGGTGGAGGACATGCGGGGCAGCCCGGCCCAGGGCCTACCGCCGGGGGCCTGGTCGGACGACACGGCCATGGCCCTGTGCCTGGCCGAGAGCCTGGCGGCCCGCCAGGGCTTCGACCCCCGCGACCAGATGGAGCGCTACCTGAAGTGGCTCAAGGAGGGCCACCGCTCCTGCACCGGCTACGCCTTCGGCATCGGCGGCACCGTGTACCGCTCCCTGATGCGCTTCGAGGAGACCGGCGAGCCCCTGTCGGGCCCCACCGCGCCGGACACGGCGGGCAACGGCTGCCTGATGCGGCTGGCCCCGGTGGTGCTGTTCTTCGGCAACGACCCCCCCTCCGCCATCGAGCTGGCCGCCGAGAGCGCCCGCACCACCCACGGCGCCCGCACGTGCCTGGACGCCTGCCGCTACTTCGCCGGGCTCCTGGCCGGGGCCCTGAACGGGGTGCCCAAGACCGACCTGCTCGCGCCCCGCTACAGCCCCGTGCCGGACGGCTGGACCAAGCGCCCCCTGTGCCCCGAGGTGGACGCCGTGGCGGCGGGCTCGTTCCTGGACAAGGAGCCCCCCAAAATCCGCTCCACCGGGTACGTGGTGGACACCCTGGAGGCCGCCGTGTGGGCGCTGTCCCGCACCGACACCTTCCAGGAGGGGATGCTCAAGGCGATCAACCTGGGGGGCGACGCCGACACGGTGGGGGCGGTGTACGGCCAGCTCGCCGGCGCCATCTACGGCGCGCGGGGCATCCCCAAGGCGTGGCGCGCCCACGTGGCGCTGGCGGGCGACATCACCGCCCTCGCCGACTCCGTCACCCGGAGCTAGGCGCCTCCGGCGCCGGGGTTTCCGCCGTCTCGGCCACCCGCACGACGATCTTGCCCGTGGCGTGCTTGGTCTCGCTGTGGCGGTGGGCCTCCACCAGGTCGTCCAGGGCGAAGGTGCGGCCCACCACGGGGCGCACCCGCCCCGCCTCCACCATCCGCACCAGGTCCGCCAGCCGCCCCCGGTCGGGGCGCATCATCAAGGCCCGGCAGCGCTTGCGGTAGCCGAAGAGGGACAAGAGCGGCGCCAGCGCCACCCATGGGATGTCCGGCATGGTGGAGACGTAGCGCCCCCGGCGGGTCAGGCGGCGGGCGATCTTGCGGAAGCGGGCGGCCTTCACGGTATCGAAGATCACGTCGAATGTGGCGCCCTCGGGGATCGGCTCCTTGTCGTAGGCCAGCACCGCGTCGGCCCCCAGGGAGCGCACGAGCTCGGTGTGGGCGCTGGACGAGACCCCGGTGACGTGGGCCCCCAGGGCCTTGCCGATCTGCACCGCGAAGGTCCCCACGCCCCCCGACGCCCCGATCACCAGCATCCGCTCCCCCGGCTTGAGTTCGCCCAGGTCCCGCACTGACCACAGGGCCGAGACCCCGGAGCCCGGGATGGCGGCGGCCTCCTCGAACGACAGGCTTTCGGGCTTTTTCACCACCCACGCCGCCCGGGTGACGGTGTACTCGGCGGCCGCCCCCTGCCCCCGCAGGTCCATGTGCCCCAGCACCGCGTCCCCGGGCTGAAGGTCCGCGACCCCCTCCCCCACGGCATCCACCACCCCCGCCACGTCCCACCCCGGCACCTTGGGGAACTTGATCGGCACGATGAACCGCAGCCACCCCCGCCGGATCTTCCAGTCGATCGGGTTGACCGTGGTGGCGTGGACCTTGATGCGGACCTGGCCCTTGCCCGGTGAGGGGATGGGGAGGTCGAGGGGGGTGAGGACCTCGGGGGGGCCGTATTTCGTGAAGGCGATAGCGTGCATGGCTCGCGACATCCTCGGTGCACTACAGAAACGAAGGCACTCCTCAACCCTATAATCTTCTACACGTCCACGCTGAAGCACGCAATTCGGTCGTCCGCCTTCGCCCCCAATCCCCGAAGGGAATCCGGCAGCGCACTTCCGACGAAGCCGTGCTACCACCGACCCGATCGCCCCTCTCCCATTGATTACCCATCTCCCTGCGCTTGCGGTCTCCATCCCCAACCTGCAAGATAATTGCAGGTTCTTGTCTTCTAGGATTTCAAATGCGAATACGCCTACGAAACGTCGCGGGACAGCCATTCGCAGCCCCGGACAACGCAATCTCTCGCACGATCGGTTACCAGTTCACAATCGACGGGAACGACGTTATCGTCGAGGATCAGGACCCAGCCCTGCTCCGTGGGCCACGCGACGCCTTAAGATCGGGGGACTTCCTTCCTTTCCGCAGAGCTTCTTACCAGGAGATCGCCGATACATACATAGACTTCCTAGACACCAAGATTGAGGCCGAAGAAAAGCCTCCTCCGCGACCACTCCCCATCTTTGAAAAATACGGATTTTCAGAATTTCTAAGGCAACAGCAAATCCATTTTCATTTTGAACAAAGAGCCAATCTAAGGCGCCATTGCATCGAACAACTGTTTCCCTTCATCAAGGAGCGCCTAAACCCCCGATGGGTCGTCCCGATTGGCATGGATTGCACTTATCATCAAACATTACTTTCTTTCGCAAAGATTGGAATGTTGCTGCAAAAATACGGACCGGAAGACGCACAACGTAGAGTTATCGAAAGGCGAGCTCTCTCGTCAGTCTTCCCGTTTGCCGCAGATTATCTGTCGTACGTCTACCCGCTCGTGATGAT
>Ga0210123_1000099_pt1 | contig 55488 bp, 42 predicted proteins | sample Muzzi_PWB_D2_FD_185535 | JGI IMG/M metagenome (GOLD analysis project Ga0210123, IMG submission 185535) | Wetland microbial communities from San Francisco Bay, California, USA, that impact long-term carbon sequestration - Muzzi_PWB_D2 (SPAdes) | ecosystem: Environmental > Aquatic > Marine >... | reverse complement strand
CGCCGCTTACTATCGACAATGGCTGGGCGATCATCAATCGAGACCTGGTTGGGAATGATGCCGCGCCGGTCATAGGACCCATAGCGCTTGCGCCTTGGTTTTTGACAGCGCAGATAACGGTACAGGTCACCGCCTGAGCGCTTGTCCGCGATTTCACCAAACCCAATTGGCGGAAGAGTGTTATCGAGCAGAACAGGTATAAGTATTCCCTGCTGAAGCCCAAAGTTCGCTTCATCAATTACCCAGTTCGACGCAACAGCTGATTCTGACCAGAATGCCAGGACGCAATTTGCCTTCTTTAATTCGGCAATAATTCTATTGCGAAAAGCACTTCCCCTTTCGATATCACGGTCTATGAAAACTTCATACCCCTTCGCTGCAAGCATCTCATACAACTTGTCAACCGTTTCCAGATCTTCTCTGGAATAGCTAAAGAATATAGACATCACTTGGAACCTCGTCACACTTGGTGTAATGATTCAGTTTGTACCTCTCGGGCTCGAAAACTCATCCGTATTGAGATGTCAATATGCATGCTGAATGCAGTGATTGCGAACATCTACAGAGCTGAAGTACAAGCGTCGATGGTGGAAACATCGTCACTGCCTCGTCTTCGCAACCTTATCAACCCTGTATCTCTGTCGGTATTTAAAGTTGCTGCGATTCGAGCCAATCAATTACTTAATAAGTTCATTGGCATCTAGATGAATAAATGTGGCACCGCGGTCCTGCGCCCGCTTAACCATGTCTTCAGTGCCGCCTGGGCCGTCCCCAGCCTCTCCATTCCAGAGTGCAATGAGCGTGAGATTACCTTTTGATATGTCGAGTGCGTTATGCAACATCCACAGGTTGGAACGCTGCCAGATGCTGTAGCCGGGCTTCCCGCGGAGCCACCTGGGCAACTCGCTGGAATCAGAAAGTATTTCAGCTTGTTTAGTTTCGAACAGGTGCTTGAAACGATTGACCCAGGCCGTACCACCATCTGCTACCGAGGCCTTGATATAGTCGTTCTTTGGCAGTGCCAGGTACATCCTGGTGGGAATGCCGAGTTCATCGCAGACTTCGTGAAAAAGAATGTCGCCACCACTGGCGCCACCGGTGATGCCAAGCAGTTTTCCTTTGGCGTTGCGCTTTTCCCGGGTTAATGCCTCGCTAATCATTGTGCGGACCTGGTCCTCCCTGTCCGGGGGGAAGCGTGGTATTTCCCTTCCTTTGGCATCAACGCGATGCCCGGTGAACAGGATGACAAGTGGAGCTGTATCAACGATTTCCTCGTGTGCGACCTCCGCAATGTTATTGAGGGCGGCTTGTGTGTTTTCTTTAAGGATGCCAAGCGATTTATAAAGCAGCAGCTGTCTGCGCACGGAATCACAGGCAAAGTCCGGGGCGCCGGCCAATGCCTTCCTGTAAGCCCGTGCGACGCGGTTGGGTTTTGTCGAGCTGAGCATAACGCGGTCTGCTTCGCTGATTTCCGCCCAGATATCCGTCCTTTCCTCGCGCGCCAGTGCAACACGTGTTGATTCGATCGCAAGTTTTACACAGACCACTAGCTCGGCACGCTGATCTTCCAGATTTTTCAGTTTCAGGCTGGCTTCTTCCTCTGAATCGAAACCATTCTCCCAGGTGTCAGGTTGGGCGGCAGCGAGTTTCTGTATGACGGTGCCCATGGCCAGTGCATTAAGGCCTGAATAAAAATGGTTGCGGTCTTCGATGAAGCCATTACGGTACGCATCAAAAGAATTTTCAAGATAGGGAGAGATCAGGGCCGCAGCCTGTATTGCATCGAGGCCTTCCTGTTGTTTCCATTCACGTTCCCAGAGCGTTTTTGCATTACGCCCCATCAGTGCACGTATTTCGGCCCGGTTCCAGCTGGAAATCCCTCTGTTTCCCAGAGCCCGCTTCAGTGCCTGACTGGACCTGTCGAGGTCATCTAGCCGTTGATATACCGTTCCCAGGATCGTATTGGCCTCCAGGTCCTCGATGTCATAGTCGCGCACTGCCTCCCAGGTTGTTTCAGCACCATACCAGTCTTTCAGGCTGAACTGGGCTTGGCCGATCAGACGCAGGCCCATGGTTTTCCATGAGAAGCCTTCCGTCTCCGCAGCCAGCAGCTGGAGGTCACCGCATTTCCTTGCGCTTTGAGCCCGTTCCACTTCTTCACGAAACCCGATAGGAACTACAATTAGTTGAGCTGGGTCGCCAGGTTCGAGCCCTGGCAGGAGCTGGAAAACCGGGCTGTCTTGTTTCTGTGAATCCCACGTAGCCTTGAGTGCCTTGACGAGATCGGCGAGGCTTGCCCCCGGGTCGCTGGCGTCGTAGGGCAGGTAGCGGTCCGTCTTGAGATCAAAAGGGACCTCATCACCTTTCGATCTGATGAGGAAGGTGCGCTTGTCGCGAAAAGCGTGACGAATCCCCAGTTCATAAAAACAGTTCGCATTATGAATGGAGATATCTGCAATAACGAGATCAGCAATCAACAGTTGCTCGAACATGTCCGTGCGTATGTTTCCCTGTTGAACAAGCTCGCCCGTGGTGCCGCCTGAGAAGCCGGCTGCATCCAGTGCGGGACGGATCAGCTCTGATTCGACTTGATCGAAATCGATACCGCTCTTGATGCCGAAAGGGCGTACGATAAATGCATGCATATAGTTCAATCCTGATATTGCGTGCTGCCACGACACATAGTAAACGAACCATGGATACGGTTCAGATTTGCTTATCCTGCGTGTTCCCTGGGCAACCCCTGCCTTTGATTCCTGTTCAAATGAACGTGCTGAAATTTTCCCTGGTTACATATTTAGCAACAGCCCGTCCAACCTCCTGCAGTTCATTGATGTTCTCTACAGAGTCGAGCTTTTGTACATCTTCCGGGATGATCCTGGTTAATCCAAGGTCATCCAGACCCTTTCGAGAAAGCTCTGCATTGTATCTGACATAAGTAAACAGCTTTGAGGTAACCGGCCGTTTCATTTTGCCTTTTTTATCGATCAGGTCGCCGATTTCCCGGTCCAGTTCGCCGCCGCACAGGCAATTTCCAAAGGCCCTGCAGAGCAGGTCCTGTTCGTTGAGTGCCGCAAACATCAAAGCGGAGGGTAGTGACGAGGCGTTATAAAGCAGGTTCATCTGATTCGGGCTCAAGTCGGCATTGGCATCCGGGCTGGTGCCGGTGCCGACGGATACGATCAGTAGCTTGTCTTCGCCGGTTTTCCATCCCAGGTTATAGGGCCCGAGTGTCGCCATCAGAAAGGTCTGGAAGGACGGGTTGTTGTAAGTTGTAATACCGCCATCCACAAAGATGAAGTTGTGCTTGCCGATGGATACCCTTTCCGGCGGGAAATAGGTTGGGGCAGCGGTGCTGGCGCGAACCAGCTGCCACAGCGGGAGATCAAGATTGCAGTCATCCCGTTCACGTGAATTATACTTTGCACCGGGATTGTTGCAGACAGGCCAGGGTGAGTCAGTCGTGGAATTGCGCATGACCATCATCAACAGTGTTTTCAGTTCTTTACTGCCAAGAGTCGTGTCGGGGCCAAATTCTTTCTGCAGAGTTTTTTTGAGCGCTTTATCTTCATACTGATACTTGAACTTTTTCAGCAGGCTGGCCTTGTCGAACATCTGCTCACCGCTCTTGATATAGAAACTGCGGATCTTGTCCACCGGCCAGCCCAGCGATAGCGCTGCAGCTATGATGGCGCCCGTGCTGGTGCCCGATATGTAGTCGAAGAAGTCTGCCAGGACAAATTTCTTATCGCCGCCCGTTTCCTCCCTGAGTAAATCTTCGATTTTTTTAAGTACTTCGACTGTGATCATGCCGCGGATACCGCCACCATCCAGTGCGAGAATCTTTTTCGGGCCACCACCGCCAATTTTTTGTTGCAAGCTCATTTTTTGATTCCTCCATTATAATATTGCGGTTGTCACAATGGACTCCCTGAATTTTGCCGTTCCTGTACCAGGTAATCGAGAAAGAAGTCGTGTGGTCAAAAAACTCATCTGTATTGAGATATCAACACCTTAACATATGGCGTACCGATCACGGTGCTTGCTTGCGCGGCCTTGAATCAAGTCTACAATCTACCAATTAATGCTAATTGGTCGAGGGGATGATTATGGATTGGGCGCGCATGCCGGCCTGCATCACCGGGACAGTGGACCAGACACTGCGTTTGCGGAGCGCCGGGTGGCTTCGGTGAAAGGTGACTGGTTATCGAAGTCGATTCTGTTTGGCGAAACGTCGTCAAGACGTGCATTGCGTGAGTACCTCGTCCATTTCCATGCTGAACGAAATCATCAATGGAACCTCTTGCATGGACACCGCCCTCCCTTAACCGGCATCAAGGTGCCATAGTTGAGATGTGGTTTTCAACTAAAACAGAGAGGACGGCACCCGTGAACAAGATTAGCGTGACCGGAATTGCATCCATGCGTCGGCTGGTTCGTCAGCTTTGCGACGCCGCGAGCAGGTAGCGACTGTTATCCCATGGCAGGCTCCTGCATCCATAAGTCCGGTAATCTTCGTTGCACATACCTTGTTTCTCCTGGATAAGTGCGCATGGAAACGAATGCATGGGATGGAATCCAGACCGGTTTTGTGCTGGTTGGTGACGGTCTCACCAATCTGATCCTCCATCCCTTGTTGAGTTTGCAGGGTATGGAACATGCCCTGGACCGCTGGCAGGTTACCCAGAGGATGTATGCCGCAGAATGGGGCATATATCGGCAGGCCGCCCAACTGGATCACGCCGTTTTCGTGCGTTCCACACTGCTGGTTCTAACTGTTCTCGGCCTGTCTGTCTTAACGGCACAGGTTCTTGAAAAACTGTCTGAACGAGTCCTCCGTTCAGGATCACACGCCATTTCGTCACTGGAAAAACGTCTCGCGACTCATACGCCATCAGAACCTGGATCTGTTCGGAAACAGGCTGAAATCCTGCTGCGTGCCCGTAATATGTTGCTTGAACACCGCCTGGGGCATCGTGCCTTCGGTGTTCGACGCGCATTTCAGCGAATACGCAATGCCACCTGGGATTTTGCCCAGGCAGTTCGCTTGTCATTAACACACCCTGCCTCGTTTCTGCTGTATGCACTGCATCAGTCAGGCACTCACCTGGTTTCCGCATCGGTTGCTCTTGCCGGAACCCTTTGGCGGCAATTCATTACCCTGGCAGTCCCATTAACCGTCTTGTTTCAACCCTGGATATCCGACGCAATTACCATGGAGGCAACGATAAACACGGCACATAGGCAGCTGGCGCCCGTGGTCAAGGAGTACCGGGTTCAGGTCGAAATGCTTTCTGCAGACGAAATCGATGTTCGAACACAGGACGTTCGGCAGGCGTACCGGGAATATCGGGAAAGCCTTCTCGTGCTCATAGAGCACGAGAATAACAGGCTGGACAGTGAACAGAGTGCGCTGGATCGGCTGGTTGGGAAGAATCGTATCGCCGGTCCGGTCATGGATAGCCGATTGGACGCACTGTTTGAGCGGTGGGGACGGCGCAATCTGTACCTCACAGAGGAAATTGTATTCCAGTATGCCGATATCCCGCACAGTCCGGAAGCACCTGGCCGGAACTGGATGGTTTCTTATCAGGATGAGTTGGAACTGTTACGCCAGGCGCTGCGGCGGGTCGACAACGATGAAAAAAGGGCGATACTCACACGCAATATAGATTTGCTGGAACGAGAAATCGCCTACGCAGAATGTGTAAAGGCTTGGGATCCGGGTGAACTGTTCAAGCAGCCGTCACCGGAAACTCGCGGCCGCTGCGGCAGCGTAAACGATTCACTGTCGAACCGGGATCCAGTGTTCCAACTGCTCTCGCCGTCAGAGTTGATCGAATGGCAGCTGCCATGAGAGTCCTTGCCGGATATTGCTACTTGTTGGCGGCGCTGGTCATCATGCATCGTCTTGCTGTTGACGATCCATCGGTCATACTTACCGTGTGTGCAGCGGTATTATTGATGCTGTGCGGGAAAATACTGTCATGGCTGTCTTCGCTCTGGCAACAACGCCGGCGCAATCGTCGTGCCGGTGCGTTATTGAACGACGTACTGAATCATAAAACAGCCGGAGACAATACTGAAACCGTTTTGTTTCTGCGACCGTTCTCAACGACCGGGCGGCTTACAGTAGCCAACCCCAGGCGTCGCCTCTTGCCCATTCTGCCTTCTTATTTTGCACGTGAGAACACGCTTGAATTCGAAACACTTCTATCCGAGGCGCTGGAACCTGGCTTGTCACTCATCGCACTGGGGCGTCCGGGCGAGCATATTGGTGCAGGGCGGATTATCGCTTCAGATTCGGATTGGAAGGACGTGTTTCAACGTCTGGCGTTGCACGCCCGCTGGATAGTCCTCATCCCCAGTGATGAGGGTGAAACACGCTGGGAAGTGGAATGGCTGGTCTCGCACGGTTTGCTGAACAAGGTAGTGTTTCTGATGCCGCCGCAGCTACGACCCGGTGGCATCGATATACAGGAATACTGGAATCGGGTGCGTGATGGCCTGAAATCCGCCGCCGTCGATTTGCCTGCCTATACGCCAGCCGGCCAGTTCCTGAGGCTTGGCGCTGGCGGCCGGTTTTTCGGCAGCCGTTATTTACCGATACTGACCGTTCGGCAGTTGAAACATGCGTTTTACGCAATCACCCGGCCGTTACGGCGCGACGCACTGTCCTGGCCCACCGAATCATCCGGTTCGCCGTCCGGCCCCTGATATTCTGAATTGACGTACCTTTTTGTATCCATCAGCCAGGAGCTCTCAAGAACTCGTTTTCGGGGGCCACGATACTCACCAAACCGAATCATAAGGAGTTGCTGTTTCATAAGAAGGCTGTCAGCGACGATCGCATTGGCGGTATGCTCGATTACCACTATCGGGAAGCGGCTTGAAGGTGCTCGTTCCATTTATTGCACCACGCGGGTTGTGCCCCCTGGCAGGGCGATTGATTTAACTTTGCAGCCTGATATTGCACAAACTTCAAAGGCCGGGTGCACGCGCTGCTGCATTGACAGGCAGGATTTGCTTGCTATGCTCAGCGAGAGCAGGGGTTGGAAAAATGCGCACTCCGACTGGTATCTGGCTTCCAGTGTTGAGGTACAGGCTATTGATTAAATCCGTTGCCTGGAGATGCGATAGATTTGTTAACACCCGGCATGGCATCAATAAAACATATTCCGCCGGGGCATTCACGACTGGTTGTTAGCGGGGTCGAATGACGGAGCTGTGCTCCAGGGGGTAATGCTTCAATGGATCTGACAACGGCACTGACAGGGATGTTGCCTTTCATCGTGCTGGTGAGCGCAGTTCTCACTGCCATTGTCTCCGCCTTGTTGCTTTGGCTGTACAGGCGTGCGGTTGTGCGCTCGATGAGCGGCAGTGCGGGATCGACACCGCCGGCTTCATGGGCAGAGGCTCCGGTGGACCAGAACAAGGCTGCGGAGCTGATAATAACTACCGTCGGTGCGGACGACCCGGTGACCGGCAAGGGCCCTGCCGTCTATCAATCGACCTCGGTGTCGTTGCGACGTCTCGGCATCGTCTACCTGGCAGCAGGGCTGGCTTACGCTTTTGTTCTCAGTCTGCCATGGATGGTGACGGCGGGTGCTGGCTTCCCGCTGACGCGTCTTCTCTGGCTGGTCGTGTGTTATGCGTGGCCTGCCGCAGTGACACTCTTGTTGGTGAGCACGACGACTCCCCGTCAAGGAATCATGGTTGCCAGTGTTTACTTCGGGCTCGTAATCTTGATCGGGGGCATCGCCCTTGCGCGTAATGCCGGGCTGGGTCTGAATGAACTCCTCTTTTTCTGGTTATTTGCCAATGGCCCGGCCACGGTATTACTGGCGGCCTTTATGACACGGCGAATACGCGCCGTCGGGCCGCTGGTGCTGGCCTTCATGGTGGCGGGGGTCACCGGGGCACTGCTGACTGTGACCATTGCTGGCAGCAATGACGCCCTGCTGCGTTTCATTGTCAATGCGGGTGGGGCGTTCGGCCTTGGCGCAACGGCGCTCTTTGCACTGTTACATTTGCTGGGCTTCGCACTTTTCGGGTTGTTCGGCTGGTGGCTGCTCGGCTGGCTGGGACGTGCTTACCGGGCAAAACGTATGAGCGACCAGTCACTCACCGTGGATGCACTGTGGTTATCGTTCGCTGTGCTGCAGTCCATCACGCTTGCCTTTGAAGGCTGGCCCTGGATATTCACGGGTCTGGTTGCCTTTGGGGTTTACAAGGTCATCACGCTGCCCGGTTTTGCACGAATTACGGCACATGGCCGCGCGGAGTCAGGCGCGCCACCCGCGCTGCTGCTACTGCGCGTGTTTGCGCTTGGAAGTCGCAGTGAACGCTTGTTCGATGGATTAAAAAAACGCTGGTTGCGTGCCGGCAGCATCGGGATGATCGCGGGACCGGACCTGGTGACCAGTACGGTTGAACCGCACGAGTTTCTGGACTTTGTGGGCGGACGCCTGTCGCGCCAGTTCATCGAGAGCGAGGCCGATATGCGTCAACGCCTTGACCGGCGGGACTTGCGCCCCGATCCTGATGGCTGCTATCGGGTCAACGAGTTCTTCTGTCGCCAGGATACCTGGCAGATGACCATGCGTCGTCTGGCTGCTGATAGCGACGTCGTGCTGATGGACCTGCGCAGTTTCTCGCCGGGTAATCAGGGATGTCTATGGGAACTGCAGCAACTGCTCGACGGCACGCCACTGGAACAGGTTTTGTTTGTCGTCGATGCGACGACTGATCAGGCTTTTCTGAAGGACAAGTTGCAATCACTCTGGGGCCGGGTTTCGGCCGATTCACCCAACCGGGCTCAACCGTCCCCGGTGGTGCGGCTGTTTTGGTCGCCGCCCGAAATGTCGCGGGCGGCAGACGCGCTGGTGAAACGGCTGTTCGCTGTTTGCAAATCTGCTGCGCAGGATATTGCCTGAAGGGTCGTACAGCAACTGGCACCTGGATGGCCTGAATAGATTAATAGCTTATCACTCATATGACTGCTGAACTGACAATCTTTGATACTCCACCGGGCCTGGTCCTGGCCGAACTCGATCAGCTCAAAGCTGCACTCGATAGCGAGCTGCCAGGAAAGCAACTGGATCACAATCTTTTGATTGCGACCTGGAATATTCGTGCCTTCGGCTCTGTGACCAAGAAGTGGACCGCCGCCGGTGCGGATTCACCCAAACGGGATTACCGGGGTCTGCGGGCCATTATCGAGATTGTGTCCCGTTTCGATGTCATCGCCATCCAGGAAGTGACCGGCGACCTGCGTGCATTGCGCTATATGATGAAGTGCCTGGGTCCCGACTGGGCCTTTCTGATGACCGATGTGACGCTGGGCGATGCGGGCCACAATGAGCGTATGGCGTTTGTGTTTGATCGCAGACGCGTGCAGCCTTCCGGACTGGCGGCTGAACTGGTGGTCCAGCCTGAATGGCTCGATGAGATTGCAGCGGATGCCCTGACGCGGCAGTTCGCCCGCACCCCCTATGCGGTCAGTTTCAGGAGCGGCTCGCAGACGTTTATACTTGCCACATTACACATTGACTACGGCGATGCCAGTGGCCGTGTAGCGGAACTGCAGGCCATTGCCCGCTGGATGGATGAATGGGCCGGGCGGCTCAATCGCTGGCATCAGAACTTCCTGGTGCTGGGCGACTTCAATATTGACCGCCGTGGTGATGCCCTCTGGCAGGCCTTTACATCGACCGGCCTTACCGTGCCGGCCGAGCTGCACTCGGTGCGTCGGTCTATCTTCGATGAGGCCACAGATCCGCTTGACAAGTACTACGATCAGATTGCCTGGTTCGAAACTGGCAGTGGCAGCAAGCAGCTGAATATGAAATATTCCAATGCCGGTAGTTTTGATTTTCTACCCTATATGTACACCGATCTGAACCTGAGCAAGATCTCGCTCTCCTTCAGACTTTCCGATCATTACCCGCTGTGGGCGGAATTTCTTCTATGAGTGTCTCATATCGCGATATCAACATCCCAACATCCAGTGTGTGTCGCGACGGCTTTGTGTCTGCCTCGGACATTAAGCCGGAAAACGAGCAGCAGCCCGATTTCGTCGTGCACATTCCCGAGTTGCAGCGGGCAGGCAAAACGGTTGCGAAGAAAGTGAAAGCAGTGCACTTCACAGGCTTCTGATCGGTGTACCGATTCTTTCTTTCTTACCGCCGCGATGGCAGTGCCGGCTTTGCCGGCCGGCTGGCCGACGCGCTGGAGGAGAAATTCGGTGCCGGCAGCGTGTTCCGCGATGTGGATGATATCCGGCCGGGCGAGGACTTTGTGCAGGCCATTCAGTTCCACTTGCGTAAAGTGGGTGCGGTGCTGGTGATGATCGGACCGCACTGGCTGAGAGCCAGCGTGGAAGGGCGACGACGGCTGGATGATCCGGACGATTTTGTCCGCCAGGAAATAGAAACGGCGCTAAGCTCGGGCAAGCCGCTCATCCCGCTACTGGTGGGTGGTGCGAAGATGCCTGCTGCGGATGAGCTGCCGCCATCCCTCGCCGCACTGGCCCGGCGCCAGGCCGTGGTGCTGTCCGACGCCAGTTGGCGGGGGGACGTGGCGCAGCTGATGGCGAGTCTGCAGACCCTGTTGCCAGATGGAGATGGCGGCCAGACCGCGCCGCGCCGTCGCCGGCTGATTCTGGGCGGCAGCGTCGCTGTAGTGCTGCTGGGTCTATACGCCGCGTTTCGGTTAATCCCGGTCATGTACGGCCCCGAGAGCACTGAGCTGCACTCCGTCAATGAACCCGCCGTCGATGTTGCCGGACGCTGGGTGGCGCGTGTGAAGTACGATTGGGGTGACCAGCATGACGAGGTCTTCGACTTTAAATACCTGGGTAAAGCGCTGCATGGCACCGCTACTTATCTGACCGCTCGACGGACCATCGAACAGGCGAAAGTGGAGGGCGAGTGGGTGACCTTTATCACCCATAGCCAGCAGATGTTGGGCAGCGACAGACCCTACAAGGAGGTCAGCCACCGCTACACGGGGCATATCACCCCCGATGGCATCCACTTCACCCTGGAAGATAGCGGCGGCTACACATCTCACGTCCCGGTGGAATTCGTCGCGCGACGTGAGGGTGTGAAATCAGACGGCGGTAAATCAGGAGGCTAGCGAATAAGACTATTGTTGATACTGGAATAACGGACCGTTGTCAGAACTGAGACACTTCGGCATGCCCCTGGTTAAGATAGCCATGCTGAACATTCGACATAGCGCCACACCATCGACATCACCGGTGTGCACGCCAAAGCCAATGAGGCGCCGCGTGCACTGGTCCATGACTAAGAGCACCCGGTGGGTGTTGAGTAAAATGGATTCGCAACGAAAAAGATCAGTGCTCCAGAGGCTGTCTTCCAGATGGCCGATAAACGTCAGCCAGGAAGGGTCGTGACCGGAATCGGATCCTGGTCGGCTGTTAGCATGCAATCTGCTTCCTAAGACCCTTGGCAATTTGCCAGGCACAGGTGTTACGGCCTGCTTCGGTCATTAATTACGGTTGGATGTCACCATTAACTCCCTTTGAGTCATTCCTGGTCAAACACTTCATTACCGGTCGGTTCGATATGACTCGTATTGTTCATCTCCTGCCTGAAACGGGATAACTCCAGGTACATGCGGCGGCGGGCACGGCTCTGGTTGCCGAGCGGCCGGTGCTCGTGCAGGCAGTGCCAGGGGTTGATCGACAGTTGCCGGGTGAAATCAAATTGCGCGGGGTAGTCAAATTTCTGCTGCGGGATATGAATCGTAGCGGCGGGGATAAAGGGCGACAACTTTTCCGGCCAGCGTACCGCCGCATTTTCAATCGGCATGCGATGCGGGTCGGTTTGTACCTGTACCAGCAAATCAAACTCGACACTCTGCTTGGCGAGAGTTTTCACCATATTATCCCGCAAATAATTGTCAGGGACTTTTCCGAAGGGCACACCGGGAATGCGGGTATCCACTTTTGATCTGGATGCAAAGGAATACTGCATCGCTTGCCCTTCTCCCAACAGGTAAGGCACACAACTGTAGAACCTGTGGCCAAGCGGATTGAACTGGGTTTCGTTCCATAACGACTGCATGATGAAATCCAGCACATGGGAATCACGGGGATCCAGGAAGTAGTAGATCGGCATTTCGCGCAAGCTCCAGTCCTGCAAACGCGCATTAGAGCGGGTATCCGGGGTGACGAAGGTCGGTGTGCAGATACAGATCATGTCCTGGGTGAACTTTTCGTCTTCCATCATTTTGGGTCCGGGCACGTCCATGATTTTCATCGCCATACTGGAAAAACCCACATCTTGAATGTCGGCAGGGACATCAGGGCCGGGTCCCGAGTAGCGGATGTAGGCGGGATAGCTGCGCTGGGTGGCGAATATGCCTTTACGCATGTGCTCCGGCAAATCATCACGCACGGTAACCGTGCCGCGCACCAGGCCATGGGTTTTGGTGTTGCCGCCGCGTTCGTATTTGCCGGGCTGAAAATGTCCGCGCATCTGATCGGCCATCAGGCTGATAATCTCGTTCAGGCTTTCCTCCTCATACGGAAACAATTTTTCTTCCGCCAGGCCCAGACAGTCATTGGGCCGCCTGAAATTTATCAAATACTGAATCAGATCCGCGGAAGGCTCGCGCAGCAGGTAATTAAGCGTAGGGCGGAAGAAGGGTTCCAGACGGCGCTCGACTTCCAGCAGCTTGACCAGTATGCGATGGATGGTTTGCAGTAACATAAATGCTTGCCTAGCGGGTTGCGGTTGCCGATGCCTGGCCCGCAATAAAATGCAGGGCCTTAATGCCGGGCATAAAAAAATAGGCGCCACCGCGAACGGTCACGAATTGCGGCAGGCCGCTGATACAACGTGCAGGCAGTTCTGCCTGTGGCAGACTAAAATGATCCGTCGCTTCACCACTCAACAGCGGTTCACGGTCACCCAGTAGTGGATCACTTTCGGTGGAAAGTCCCGCAAATTTAGTGCTCATCAACCAGGCGCTCTGGATAAACTCGAACTGCCGCGAAATATTGGCGCCGAGACAAATAAATTGCAGGCCACGTTCTTCTACCGGTGCATCGGGCTTGACCGCCTCTTCCGGTGGCAGCGTTGAACCGTAGGCTCGCCCCCTTCGCAAGATGCGGTGGAAACGGACGGAGGCAATCAGATCGTCTTGCGGGTGCCGTCGCCCAAAACCGAAAGTTCTGATCAACCGGGTAATAAACCCGGTCACCCCGACAGGATAGTCGCCGGTGCGGGGGTTGGCACGCCGTATGTGGGCGCCAATGGGACAGCGCAGACCGTGGGGGTCATCGTCGTAAGTGAATTGATTGGCCCGGGCACGCGGTTCGCGCGCTGGATCTGCCAGCGGCGTACCATCACGCTGGCGTCCAACCATGGCAGCCGCCAACCGCTCGCGTTCTTCAAGGTCGCCGGCGGCAGCACGGTCGACAAACTGCCAGAAGCCTGGCACATCCTGAGCCAACTGGCGCATTACCAGGTAAGTACCGTTACAACCCAGGTCCGTCAGTTCCGGCTGATCTGCGGCAACCGGTAGCTGCTGCGCACCGGGGATCACCCCGGGGTCGAGCAAGGGTCGCGCGGTGTACAGGCCGTATTCATTGGGATAGCCCAATACCACTTCGCCCAGGGCGAGCAAGTTGGCATAGCGGTCGCGCTCATGCACGTCAGTACTGATACTGCGTTGCCAGTCTATTTCCGGCTGACTGATGCCGTCGACGAATCCAAACGGCTCTTGTGGACCAAGCAACGCGGACTCCAGCGTTGTTTGTAGCTGAAAGGCTTTTGCAAACCCTTGCCCCTGAATTTTTTCCTGCCATGCGTCCATCTCGCCGGGGCGCGCATAGAGCATCAGCACGAGATGTGGTAAATCAGTCGCCGTCCGGCCCCAATCCCAGTTGCCCGGACTGTTATTACCGACATCACCGAGGCGCCGGGATCGGTTATCGTCGGCAGACATGCCGCTTATAAACTCCTCTGAAAACCCGTCGATCACGGATTCGGCTACTCCCATCGCACGCAAGCCAGGTGCAGTAAACGCAATCTGCAGGGCGTGTTCCGGTAGTGGTTTTGCCGCGACTGCGGTCGTAACCGGCGCAGTACGCAGCCAGTCGCCGGCAGCTTCGGCATCATTCACTTTGAGCAGGATAAACAGAGCCTCGCCCAGTTGTGCATGAGCAAACCGCAACAGCCCCTGAAGGTCGCTAAAATCGATGTCTTTTGCGTTCGTCATGTCCGTCCAGTAATCACAGCAGACGCAGCCAGTCGCGTATTTCGCTGGCGCCGGGATTTTCCTTCTCCAGACCTTCGCGGATGCGGCTGTTGCGGGCCAGATCGACAGCTGTTAATCCGGGGTAGGCTTTGTACCAGCTTGCAGATGGCAGCTGATTGCGGCGTAAGGTGCGCTTGTATTTTTCTTCATACTCCGCACCCCCTTTGATCAGCCAGCGCGATCTGGGATAGCCGACACCATTGCTGAATACCAGATTAAGGCCCCAGGCCACTTTGTTGATGAAATCATCCATATAACTGTCCGCACTGCCGTCGTAGTTACTCGCAAAATACACTCGCCTGTTGTCGTCCAGCAGCACCCAGCGGGCAAAATGAATGGTTTGTATACGGGTCAGGTAACCGCGTTTGTAGACATGTCGTGCCGCGTAGTCGAGCAGCAGGAGTAACAGCCGAATGGTATAGCGGCGGAAGCGACCGGGTTTGACCTGGCCGAAGACGTTGAAATGGTTGGTTACGTCCAGGTCTTCCTGGGTCGTCAGCCGGTGCAGGTGTTCGCGCTCCGGCCTGAGCTGGTTTTCGGGATCGGAGTTCTCCAGTTTCCGCAATCGAATCAGGAAAAATGGCGCAGCAACAACTATAACCGGCGACAGAATAATCAACGCCAGTGGTAAAGCAATGAGATGCACCAGATTGGCGATAAACCAACCGGGTGGAGTGGGTTCCGGTGGGCTGAGTCTGAGACGTCCTGCCGCCAGTTCCTTATCGACAAACTCGATTAGTCGGCGACGCAAGTATTGCGGGTCTTTGATACCCGGTTCATTCTCAACTTTAGCAAGCTGATCACGTAGCGCATTCCTCAACGCGAGTTCTTCATGAATCCGGGTGACCGTCCGACCACGCCAGTTAATGTAATTTGCAGTCGGCCGCCGGTTATGCCGCTTCATCCACTTCAGCAGGTCAGTTTGCTCCGTGTTAAAGCCCTGGCAGTGGGAAAAGATCTGCCGCAGTCCTGCACCGGCGCGCACCGCAAGTTCAGCCAGAAAGATGTCGCTGCGACCATCAATGTCACCGATAAATCCCAGCATAGGCTGCCAGTGGGCAGGTTCAATCCCGTAAGCCCGCAGGTCATCATTGGTATTGGCTTCGATAATCACGAAGCGCGCAACATGCAAACGGCCAAACTGGTAAAACGGCACCAGCGTATTCCGCGGGTCCGCCATGCCCGGCGCCTGATTCATCGACGCCAGCAGTTGCCGCAAGCCGGCTTCCCTGTTACTGGCAATAGGTGCCGTGATCATAAATGTCGATTGGGGGAGCATGCCTGTTCCTGGCGCCTTGTTTCTACTTTGTGTACGTCAAGGCAAAATCCAGTATGCGTGTTTTACCCCACCACACCTTGCCAAGGTAAACGCCTGGCTGGACTTCGCGGATTTCGTCACGAATCTTTTTGGCAAAGAATGAAGTCTTTGAATAATCGATGACGATAGTTTCCTTTCCATCCATCCAGCTGGCGTCCTTGTAAACTTTCGCGACTATGAAGGTCAGACTCAGCGCAGTAATCTTGTTGATCAAGATGCCGTTTTGATAATCTGGCGGAAACAGATCAAACACCTTGCCTTGCCAGGCGAAAAGTCGTGCAAGGCGCGCATACCAGCGGGCGAACAATGTGCCGGCGACAATCGCGGTTCCACGAGTGTCCCCGCTGGGAATTGTGCCGGCTGTGGCATTGATATAGATTTCATCAAGCTGCTCTCGATCCATCGCCAGCCATTTGGTGACTTCAGTATTGGTTTTCATCGTTCCTCCCGGTGTTTCCCCGATTCTGTAGCGGCATGTTTTTTTGTTAAGGGGATTTTCGTCGCTTGTTTTCCGCAAGCCTGAATTTCGCTATTTCGGAATAAACGGGTTTGCGCACGCGATTGATACCGCCCAAAGGTTGATGCGCCGCCAGACTTTGCCACGGATTAAATGTCATCGCCTCACAGGCCGCAACGTTTTCTGCCGAGGTAAATGCCTGATTTTCGATTGTGATCGTTGCGACTTTCCGGAAAGGCGAACGTCCCTCATCCCAGACAACCGCGGCATTCTCGATAGGCATGGCCTCAGCGTCCTGCTGGAACTGCACCATAAAATCGAAGCAGGCCGTTTCGTTGCGCAACTGCTCCGCCATGACCTCGGTCAGAAAGTCTTTATGTTTTGCGATAGTAGTTTGTGTGTGCGGTTGCGAGCATGGCTGTACCGAGTATTTGACCGCCTGCGATTTATCCTCGCCAAACCGGTAAGGAGTCGTACTCCAGTAGCGAATGGCAAACGGGTTATCGATTTTTTCGCGCCCCTTTAAAATCACTTTTAAAGAATAGAGGTGACTGGGCCTGATAAAATAAAGCCATACCCTGTCATCCCGGGTCGCTTCGATAAAATCCAGAAAATCGGCTGGATTGGCCGCGAATAACGCCGGATAACTATTAAGTAAAAAGTCCTGTTGACCGGGATCCCCCCAGAGTGGTGTGCCCGGCACATTAAACAGCTTGATGGACATGCCACGAAAATCACTTTTACTGTCATCATATTCGGTGGCATTGGCAAAGCGAATTCTGGCAGGGTAGATATTATCAGTCGCAAATATGCCTTGCCGCAACGGGGTCGGTAAATCCGTCGCGACTGCAAAAGTGGCGTTGAAACAGCCCAGTCCCTTCGACTGGTTAAAGCGTTTGATTTCGCCTTCGGGGTTACGCTTCAGGCTAATAGCTTTAATCGCGTCTATCATGCGTGCTGTGATTTGCGCTTCCTTGTCCGTAGCCTGCTCCTCGCCCAACTGCAAACCCTCCTGTCGTGGTCCACTGCAGGAAAGTAACGCTATCGATACTAATGCAAAGGCTAAACGCATTGCCACGCGGTGGCTTCCTCGCCAGGGATATTGTTTCATCGTGGTGTTATTCACCTGATCAATTTCCGAATGCCGGATCGGCTGCCGCATCCGGCCGCGGCTTCCATTCCAGAGAATAATATTCACCACGGTCCCGGGCCCAGGGGTCAAACACATTCACTACATGCATCAATTCATCGTGAAGCTCGGGGATATTGCGCATCATGAGCCGCTTCATGGGCGAGACCATCACCGTGTGCCCGTTGGACTTCTCGGGTTCGTTACACACTTTTGTTCCATCTCCGGTTTTTTCCAGAGGGTAGGGACAGCCGGCCAGCGGGCCATTATTCATGACCCAATCGTAACCCAGATGTGAATAGAATTCCGGCCGGAAGCTTGAAGTGAAAAACCGGTCACTGAACAGTCGTCGCGATGCATTGATAATAAATATCTGAAACTGTGTTTCAGAAATGGCAAAGCCATGCGGACGGGTATATTCGGCCAGCCAGCCAACCACCGTATCCACATCTTCAATATTATCCACGCGGCTGCCGTCTGCATTACCCAGGCAATCGTTGATCCAGTTGCCTTCCTCATCTTTCTGCGCATGACTGATGATCTTGCTTGCGTCACAGATATGCGTCCCGTATAGCTCCCGCAGTTTATTCACTACTGATTGTTGTGACTGGCGGGCTGCCGAGTCCTCAGGCAGGTGTTGATCGACAAAATCATCGAAACTGCGCAAGGACTTCAGGCCAATCTGGCGGCGAAATTCGTTGAACCGGGGCACGCCACGCTCGCGATCCCGGATAATGTCCAGGGCTGGTATATCCAGTAGTCCGCTCGGGGAATCCAGGTGTGGCATATCAAGATTCTGTAAAAACAGCGGATGGTTCTGCAGTTGCAGCAAACCGAGGCGCTGACGTCCCATGCTTAGCGCCCAGTTCTCCAGACCGCCGGCGTGCATTTCTTCCGTGCTTTTGCCGCGTACTGTGTTTACCACGGGTATGTTAGTCAACACTTCATTGGCGTTCTTGTAGTCGCGAAACTCGATCAAGTCGGGCACCAGCGGGTGCAGGCGGTAGACTGTGGTAAATTCTTCCGGAAAATTGAACGGCGAACCAAAATGATTAACGCCGCCATTGACATCATCGGGGTTGGCCAGGTTCCACGCGTCGTGTTTCCACCACAGCAGACCTTCGTATCTTTTATTGTTAAGACCAAATATGCCCGCTCCCGAAGCCAGCACCGAATACAAGGTGTTGGTTTTATCGCCCCCGCTGTCACCATCACGCCCCAGCATCCCCGCCAGTTTTGCGGAATAACGACTGAAGATATTCTCGTCGCGATTGAATATTTTACGCAAGACAATGGAAACATCGTCTTCTTCGGTATTAAACAATCCAAACCAGTTGGAATTCATGCCGAGGTATAATGGTTCGTCATACAGCAACTGTGTGGTCCACTCGATGGTATGTATTTTGGCGATCTCCGCCGAGACAACCAGACGGGCGACCTGGTAAATGTCTTCATCCGTCACTTCGATATATGAAATAATCTTCTGCGGATCGTTTGGATCTCGCAGCCCTGAGTCACGATCGGGCGTTTCTCTTTGCACGCGGCGGAACTCATCGACAATGCTGTTATGTTCACGCACGAAGAGATTGTGGTAGAAGCTCAAGCCGATGTTCCAGTTGTCGGGGAATGCCGCCACCTCCTGACCCTGCCATTGCGGCTGAATCGGGCACTCCGGATCGCACTCTGAAAACAGGGGCAGATAACCGTTGATCTGCAACAGCTTTGCAGGGTCGTTCTTGTCGCGTAAAACACGCCGACTGGAAATCTCGTCGTAACCGTAGATTTGCGAGGCATCCCACCAGGCAGTCACCAGGTTTTTTGTGGTCTTATAGGCGCGTTTCAGGAAGCTTTTACCGCCATGAGTAAACGACTCCGGTGCGCTATCGTCTGCTACCAGTATTTCTTCGCGACGATCCCCCGGCCGGCACCCTGAAGACTCGGCGGCCGCATCGCAACCAACTTCCACCAGCCCCGGTTTGTTGAACCCCTCCTGAGTATGCGAAAACCAGTCGTGGGTCATAAACTGGATCCAGAATGCCGCCAATACGTTAAAGAAAGGTGCCTTCTGGTAGTCGCACGCGGATTTCGATGGATCCTCCGGCACGCCTTTACCCTCGTTACAGTTCTCGGGTGCTTGTTGTTCGCGGGTAAACAACTCGCGGCTGATACGTTGCGGATCGGGTTTCAGCAAACCGAGACGCACACCATTTTCCGGATCGCTGTGACGGGCGATGGCCAGTTCGGTTTTTTGCAGGTCCGGATAGGTCGTATCAAACTGGACATTACGCGCGAACAAGGTACCGGTTGAACCCATTTTCGGGTTCCAGATGTCATTGCAAATACCCGTCAGCGTTCGGTGGCGAATCAGTTCACCGCTGCATTCCTGGGGACCGCTGCCGCCGACTTCCTGATAAAAAGGATTTTCGGGTTCAAGGCGCATTTCCTGCCATTGACTGAGTCTTGACCCGGGTTTACCGCCCGTACCTTTGACATAACTCTCGTACGTATAGTTATCGAACAGATTGAACTTGATAAGCCCTATGCGTTGGTATTCCAGGTCGATCAATGCCCCATCGATACCCCGGCCGTTGGGTTTCAGATGTTCGCCAAAGAGTGTTTTCGCTTCCGGACCTTCCTTTCTACTGGTTGCGTCACCGCTGGCCCAATAGTTCGACCAGTCAACCCAGGGTGTGTGGCGATATGCGACGGCCTTTTCCCCGCCACGACATAAGGCGGAGTCTTTCGTTACTTTTCCCAGAAAACGTTCAGTGCGGTCATCGGCTATTGGTCTGAAGCCTTTTTTTACGACCTCTGCACAGGCCTGTAACTCTTCGCTCGTCGATTCTGTACAGCCGGACAGACCGACAGAAAGCATAGATACGATAAAAACAATCAGTGTGTAAACTTTCATGCAGCCACTCCCTTCGATTGAACCAGAATCCGGCACGCAGGCCGGTGGTACCGTTATGGTTGTCGACCAAATCATGACTGGCTGCGATTATAAACCAGGTTTCTGTATATTTCGCTAGTACCCCGGCCCGGCGTGGAGCTCGAGCAATCCGGTATGTTCTGCGTCGACTTGCAGACCCTTCGATCAACACGTTCCGCACACATTGCCGGGGTGACGGTTTTCTTTTAAACAGTCGGTGCCTCATTATGGGCCGCGATACAAAATACACGGAAGATTTCAGGGGGTATCTGGGTCGAGAGGGAGTGAAGCCTGTTCGATGCACGGCGCGAGCGCCCGACTGTAATGCATTCGCAGAACGAATTGTGCGTTCTATAAAAGACGAATGTCTGGATCGCATGATTCTTTTCGGCAGCACCCGTCAATGCCATGACTTGTCCGTCAGGGGTCACTTGCGAATTTGTCCCGAATGGGTACTCTCCGCGTATGACTCATGCCGGTTGCTGGCCAGGACAACGACGGCACTGGGCGGGTCTGTGCTTGCGACTTGCAGGGCACCTGACTGCACCCGGGATGTAAATCGTCGTTTAACAACCACCGGTCGAGGGGTCGCTTATGTCAAAATTCCGCCGAGACCCGAAGTCTACTGCAGCGAGCCCGCAACAACTCGGCGTGGACAGGATATAAAAGGGGAGGTGTCGGAATGATGACGGAATCAGAACGGAACGACGATGTATTTATCGACGCCGTGGACATTGATCAACTTGGGAAGGAGGCGATCGACTCAGCCTCGCAGCGGTTGATTCTGGCCGAACAGAACTATATCAGGCGCTGGCGCCGGAACCGGGGCGATGCGGAGACGGGCGATGAAACCTGGCAGTTGGTCGGGCTGGCGCTTTCCGGTGGAGGTATCCGTTCTGCCACCTTCTCGCTGGGCGTTATGCAGGCGCTTGCCAACCAGGACCTGCTGAAGCGTATCGACTATCTGTCCACGGTTTCCGGAGGTGGATATATCGGTTCGGCGATCAGCTGGTTGACAAGTACCAAGGCGTCGCAAGCGGCTTCAGACGCGGGTGACGGAACGGGTAACAAGGTCCGCTTCGGGCTCGACAGGCAGAACTTTCCCTTTGGCGTGGACAGCCCGGACCCGGCAGCGCAACGCAATGCCAGCAACGAACAGGCGTGCATGCTGAAATACCTGCGCCATCACGGTTACTACCTGGCGCCGGGCGCGGGTATCAACCTGATTTCGCTGATTGGTGTCGTGCTGCGCGGCATTTTCCTGAACCTGCTGGTGTGGCTGCCGCTGTTTGTGCTGTTCTTCCTGTTAGGCATGTGGGGCTCCGCGCAGTTGTGGAGCGATCGTCCGGACTGCACGCCTGTGCTCGGCAGGGTGTTCGGCGCAATACCCCTGTTGAAGGAGTCCTCCTGCGCCGCACACCGGCTTCCTGAATTGCTCGGATTCGAACTGTTTCTCGTGCTGGGCGCGGTGATCCTGGTTCTGTTGATGGCCGGAACGGTTGGCTATTCCGTGCTCAGCTGGTTCAGGCGCGGCGCCTCCGAGACCGCGTTGCGGGCCTGGTACTGGTTGCGGCGCCGAAGCGAGCAGCTATCGGCCAAACTGCTGCCCTCGATGGTGGTGTTGCTGCTGATCGGGTCGTTACCTGTCGTTGCGGCATTGCTGCACGGGTGGCTGCAGGCCGCCGGCCCGCTGGCCGTGGTAACCGGGATCGCCGTGGCCTTTCATTACTTCCTCAAGTCCTGCAGCAGTGAAAATCCGATACCCGTGGGGCTGCTGGTATCCCTGGGCGCAATCCTGTTCTTGTACGGCATCGTCCTGGTTTCTTTCCAGATTGCATTTTTCCTGTTTCCTTTCACACTCGATCCGGCGGTTGCCGCTGCATTGCTGGTTGTCTTGACGGTCGTGACGGGCTGGATGGTCAATCTGAATTATGTCTCTATCCATCGCTATTACCGCGATCGCCTGATGGAGACCTTCATGCCGGATATCCCGGAGGCACTGAAGAACAGGACTGCCGCCGCTAAGGGCGCGGACGGCGCAACGTTGCAGGCGGTCGCGAACGTCACCGACCCCAGGGCGCCTTACCATATCGTGAATACCAACCTGGTACTGGTGAACTCCGGGATCGATGCCTGCAAGGAGCGGGGAGGCGATAATTTTATTCTGGCGCCGTTGTACTGCGGCAGTAACGCCACCGGCTGGCGTGCCACCCCCGGGTTCATGGGCGGAAAAATGACGCTGGCGACCGCGGTGGCGATTTCCGGAGCGGCCGTCAATCCCAATACGGGTGTCGGTGGCGAGGGAGTGACGCGTAACCCGTTTCTGTCACTGGTGATGTCGCTGCTGAATCTGCGACTCGGGTACTGGGCCTGCCACCCGGACCCGAAAAAGGGCCCATGCCATAGTCCCAACCATTTCCGGCCCGGTGCCTATGCCTTCGGCAGTGCGCTGGGTTTTCGCAGCCTCGGCTTCCACGAGCACCGCACGTTCCTGCAGCTGAGTGACGGCGGGCATTTCGAGAATACCGGTGTCTATGAGCTGGTGCGCCGGCGCCTGCGGTTGATTATCGTCTGTGACGGGGGCGCCGACCCGGAATTCTCCTTCTCGGATTTCCAGACGACCGTGCGGCGTATCGAGGATGATTTCGGGGCGCGCGTGAAGGTACTGGATGAGGCGACGCCGGATCAGATCGTCCCGGTTGCCGGTGACGGTAAGCGGGGTGTTTATCCGAAGGGGGCTGGCTTCGCGGAACAGGGCCACATGGTCGGCCGTATCACCTACGCGGACGGATCGACCGGCACCCTGATCTACCTGAAGACCACGCTGCTCAGGGACGTGAGCTTCAAGGTCAAGGGCTACGCCGCCCAGGACCCGGATTTTCCCGACCAGAGCACCGCCGACCAGTTCTTCGATGAAGTCCAGTTCGAGGCCTATCGGGAGCTGGGCTACAGCATCGCGGAGAAAATGCTCGAGTCCCCTGTACCGGGTCAAGGCACAGGTGGCTCACCGCAACAGTCCCTGGGCGATCTGATCGGGAACCGCCGGTGAGGGGATCGGCAGCCGGTACGGACACGGTCTTCGGTTTGCAAGCGAGGGGGTTCGTCCAAGCTGATTTGTGTGTCCGACACCGCGTGTCAAGGCACTTTGAACAAATGAGGGGATCGTGGAAGCATTCTTGTGCAGGTCAGACCGGCCGCGATCCATGCGGAATTAGGCATTGAGCGGGATCTTCACCAGCTCTCGACCCTGCCGGGCATGATGGTGTGTGATATGAATTTTCGGGGAGCACCGGTTGCTGTTTGATCTTGTTGTTAATCTTGAAACGAGGGATGACATATGTTTATCGTTACAAATCGTGAGGTGGATGAAAGCCGGAGTGATGTGCACGCCTTTGGTCCGAAACCGAATGCACTCGGGCCGAATGAACTGCGTATGGCAGAAGCGGTGCGAAAACAAGGTAAGTGGCATATCACCATTTTGCCAGACCAGATCACCAAGGCGATGGCGGACGAAGTGGGACTGGTGCCAGAGCTTGACGCCTCTACTGGTAAAGCCAAACCCATGTACGCAAGCCGTTACATCGCGCGCAGGCTGCTTGCCAACGTCAACCCAGCCGCGCTCGGAAAGAAGAAGGTGACAGGTCGTAATTTTGTGTTTTTCGTACACGGGTTTAATAATGACGTCGAAGCCGTGCTAGATCGCGCAGAGGGGTTTTCAAAACTCTACAATGTGGAAGTACTGGCTTTCACATGGCCGGCCAACGGTGGCGGGGTCAGTGGTGTAGCGAGCTACAAGAGCGACAAGCGTGATGCACAGGCATCGGTTGTTGCGCTGGATCGTTGCCTGGCCAAAATTGACGGCTATCTGCAGGATATCCACGCCGAGCACGTGAAAAACGTTGAAGCTGAAGCGGGCCGGCGTTTCCCCGATGATGCTGAGAAGTGGGACCGGTTTTTTGCCGCAAGTGCGGATAAATGGTGTCCGTTCAGTGTGAACCTGGTGCTGCACTCTATGGGTAATTATCTGTACAAACACTTGTTCACATCGTCCGTGTATCGCAGCAACCTCCTGATTTTCGATAACGTGCTATTGGCGTCGGCAGATACCAATAACGAAGGGCATGCCGCCTGGGTGGACAGAATACAGTGTCGAAACCGCATCTATGTCACTATAAATGAAAAGGACAGCGCACTTAGCGCATCGCGCCTTAAACTGGGCGAAGAACAAAAGGCGCGGCTTGGACACTATCCGTTTAATCTCAATGCGCAGCATGCAATCTATGTCGATTTCACCGGTGAATCTTATGTGGGATCTTCCCACGCCTATTTCGAAGGCACTGCTGTGAAGAAAAATGCCAAGATAAAACGATTTTTCACCGGGGTGTTAAATGGCGAGAATGCTGAATCCCAGCTGGATTATGATCTGGCCTGGAATCGCTACCGTTTCCGCTAGGGCATCTCTGATAACCAGGGAGCCTCTGCTTAATTCATGCATCCCGTCATTGCACCCCGGGAGTACTTCCTCAGGATGGCTGCACCATCCTTCAGGGCGCGGCGTAGCGAAGCCATCTCGTAACCCGTGAATCAATGAGTTACAGGTTGCTTCCTCACTTTGTTCCTCGCAATGACGAATTGATCAGAGGTTCCCTGATGAAATATTGCGTGGGGTGTGTACGGCCGGTACGGCATTACTGCTTCACGTATACGATAAAACCGCTGGCGGGGACCACCGCACTCAGGCGCCCCTGGCTGGAGTGGATGATCGCTCCCCCGTTCCCTACGTTCTGTCCGCCATAGACGGCGGCATCGCTGTTGAAAACCTCCTTCCATCCGGCATCGGGAATTGCCAGCGTATCCTTCTGGATTGCATAACCCTCGGCAAACGGGCTATTGTTGAGACTGGCGATGACGATGACTTCCTCGTCTCCGCTCCAGCGCTTGAAAGCAATGATGCGATCGGGATTCCACTGGTGAAGGATATCGATATCCTGGCTCCGGATCGAGCGCAGTCGGCGGCTGAGTGTGATCAGATCCTGGTAAAAGAGAAACAGCGTCTTGCCGTTTCCGGCCCGCTCACCGGTAATGTCTTCGCGGTTTGGCAGAAAGTTGTCGAACGTGTAGCGTTTCTGTGCACCGATCTCTTCACCCATGAAGAACATCGGTGTGCCTGCCGAGAGCAGGGACAGGCCAAAGCAGACCCTGGCGCGCGATTCCGCCCACTGGCGCGTGGTATCAACCAGGGGGCTGCCATTGACAGCTACCACGACCGTCCGCGCCGTGCCTGCTGCGTTGCCAGCCTCATCGTGGGATTCGTGAAAGACAACGTGCCTGTACCGGCTGCCATAGAGTGCCCCGGAGAACCAATCCATCCGGAGCGCTTCGTTCCCGCCGGTCCCTGCCCGTTTCAGCAGACGCGCCCGGTCTCCGGACATGTCGGAATCGCCGATCAGATGGTGGTAGAACGCCACGTCCCACGTGGCATCAAAGCCCAGCCCGCCCTGGGCCGGCAGCTTCGTCACGGCATCCCATCCGGTGTGGTCCTCAGCGATCAGCATGACGTTCGGACGGATCATGCGCAGGGTGCGGCTCCACTCCCGTAGCAGCTTTTGCCCGAAAATATTGGCGCTGCCGATGGAGCGCTGGTCGGCATGGCGTATGTTGTCACGATGGATCGCCTGAGTCAGATCCACGCGCAGGCCGTCTACATGCATTTCCTCGATCAGAAAGGCGGCGCTGCTGATGAACTGCTGGCGCACAATCTCCTCACAAAAGCGCGGGCTGAAGCCGGATGAGCCGTTGTCGAGATACCCGCCATCCCGGGAACCGTAATCGGAAGGGCGTCCCTCATACCAGTAATAGATATTCTGCTCTGGTGCGGTCGAGTCGTATTGCCACTGGGCGCGCATGGCTTCATTGTCGTAGTGGTTGTAGACGACATCCTGAATGACTGCGATGCCCCGCTGGTGGCACGCCTGCACGAAATGGCGGTATTTGTCGCGCCCCCCGGCGCTGGATTCGATGCAGAAGTGGTGGCTGTCCCCATAACCCCAGGCGGCGTTTCCCGAAAATTCCGCCATGGGCAGCAGCTCGACGGCGTTTACGCCGAGATCGGTCAAATGGTCCAGGAAGTCCAGTGCATCATTCAAATTGCCGGGGCCGGGATTGCCAAACCCCAGTGAGCCGACGTGTAACTCGTAAATGACCAGATCTTCGAGCCGGTTCGGTACCGGCATACCGGCCGTGAACTCACTGGCCCAGAATTCTTCCGCCGGGATGAGATCAGGCATTTCGCCTGCGGGGGTGGACTCGAAACAGCGGCGAACCACGTCGGGATCGATGACCACGCTGCAACTCACGGTGCCGTCCAGGCTGTCCGCAGTCCCCGGCCAACCTGACTTGGCCGGATTGATTGCGCCTCTCCCGATCTGGCTGCGTGAAAAAATGTCGGTACGAAAGACGATATCACCCTGGGAATTTGTGATGCGATACATGTAGGGCAGGCTCATGTAAAGCTCGAAATCACCTGCCGGCCCGCCTTCCCAGATGCCATCGGTCGGGCCAGAAAGAGCGACCACGGGCCGGGAAGGGTCGATCCCTGTGCCATTGTCGGCGATATAGCCGCTCGCCGGCTTCCCGAAGACCACCTCCACGCCTTGTGCGTTAGGAGCCCACACGGCAAAACGCAGGCCGGGGGCGGCGCTTCCCGCCGCGAAGTGCTTGTTGGCACCCAGTCGACGGTCGTAGGTGAAATAGTAGCGTTCGATCTGTGGCGCAGAGACAGCGCCGTCGATTCGGAACAGCCGATAACGGTCGGTGGAACGGACATCCTGCAATTCCGTCGGGATGCCCCAGAAATTGCTACCCTGCGGGCCATCGAGGATCACGCCCCATTTGAAGGTCTTGTCCTGGTCGGCAAGGTCGAGGGATATTGATGACTCGAATGCAGGGCAGCCATCTTCCCCGACCACCTCCTGCATCGGACATTCCGTCCAGACATCCGAATAGCGCCCTTGGTCATCCCAGCTCCCGAGCAGGCGGGCATTGCGAAAGATTGCCCGCTTCAGGCCGGTGATGTATTGAAACCCAACTGTTTGCACTGGCATGATATGGTTCACCCCCTTGTTCCGGCTGGTTGTCTGCGATCAGGGTTTCGGCGTGTGTCGGGCCGTGCACCACGCATCGGCGAGCAGCACGCCGGGCAGTGTGTCCACGGAGTCGGGCGCATTCAACGCCACGAAAAACATGAACAAGGCGGCACGCTTCATTCCGGTCGGTTTGATTCCTGCCTCTTCCCCTGGTATCCCCTCGCTCGATTGTAGTACACCCTCAGGCCCGGTGAGGCGCTGAACCGATTTATGTGGAAAGACGATGGGGTTGTCTGCTCATCTTTCCTCTCCTCTGTGTTGGGCCTATCATGCCAAATTCGAGCAGAGAGTCCACTTGATGGACGGTTCAGATTTGCTGGACCACTTCTCACAGCCGCCACCGGAATCTGGTCGGTACTGGGTGGCAAGGATACACCGCACACAGGTTGCTGGTCATCATTACCGATACATGCTGCGAGCTGAATGAATGTTTGTTTAAGCGTTTAAGGGGCGAAGTTTCAAAAAGACATGATTACCCGTGATGACGTTGAGTGGCTGCCGGTAATAATGATTTCAGCATGTTGTCATGCCCCGAATCTGGATAGTTGTGCTGTCCGTTGCACAGGTACAATGGTTGCAGGATGCAGCGGGACAGCGAAAAATTTCCTGCACAGTCGACTGTTATCAACTATGGTAGGTCAGGCTGAATCCTTTCTCGCAGGGGGAGTGTTATGGACACCCGCAACAAACGGTTGACCTCGCTTGTCACCGCACTGATGGTTGCCTGTGCGATCGCGCTATCCGGGTGTGGAGGGACGGATGACGGAAAGGGTGCATCCGGCGGTGGAACACTAACCCCGACTCCGGAACCGCGTCGTCCCAGCGATGATAACGGTTCGACGGCGGTGATGTTCCTGGACCAGGGATTCACCGATGACGACCGCCAGGCGTACTATTTTCTGTCGCAGGGCTCCCAGCTGATGCCTTACCGCTGGTTCCTGGCGCTGGAGCAGGCCGACAGCCAGGCGCTGTTCCGTGACGATGCCCATATGCGGGAGCTGGGCTACATCCCGCAGCCGCCCGATCCCGCGAAGAATCCGGATGGGCTGCCAATTGGCTTGACCAAAGACGATGATCCGGACACGGTCGGTTCGTACTTTATAAAAAAGGCGTTTCTTGGCGCCGACTACAAGCGCGAGAACTACCCGACCACCAACGCCTGGATGGGGCTGACCTGCGCTGCCTGTCACACCTCGCAGATAGACTACAAAGGCCAGTCCATTCGCATAGACGGTGGTGCCTCGCTGGTTGACCACCAGACGTTCATGACTCGCCTGGCCGCGGCGCTGGAAGTTACCCATACTGACCCGGAGAAGATGGACCGCTTCGCCCGGAGGGTGCTGAACCCGAACTGGAACCAGGGCGAGCAGGACGCGCTGAAGGCGCGGGTGGTGGCCTACAGCGAGGTATTGAATCACGTGGTGCAGCAGAACGCGACCAAGCTTGCCTATGGCCATGGCCGCCTTGATGCGTTTGGCGCGATTCTGAACCGGGTATGCGAGACCGGGCTGGAGATACCCGGCAACCACGCCGAGTCCAATGCCCCGGTCAGCTTCCCGTTCCTGTGGCTGACCCCGCATCTGGACTGGGTGCAATGGAACAGCTCGGTCAGCAGCGCGATCGCGCGCAACACCGGCGAGGTGATGGGTGTATATGCCCACTTGCAGTTGACTGGCACCCCGCAGACCGGCCAGTTCAACAGCACGGCACGTCTGGACAATCTGGACCGGATCGAGAGTTATGTGGAAAAGCTAAAGGCCCCGCCCTGGCCGGCCAGTGTATTCGGCCCCATCGACGCAACCAGGGCCGCCAGGGGTAAGTCGCTCTTCGCGGCTAACTGCAAGGGATGCCACGGCGTTCGCGATGCGGATGGCAATTTCCCGAGCACGCCGGTCAATGCGTTCGGCAAGCAGTTCGTGATCACCCATGCCCCGCCGCTATCCGGGCTGGGTACCGACCCGCAGATGGTCAACAACGTCAAGGACCGTACCGCGGACCCAGGTGTGCTCCGCCCGTATCTGTCAGAGCAACTCAAGGATCTGCCAAGAGTCCCGGCGGCCGCGCTGCTCGGTGTGGCGGTCAGCGGAGTGATCAAGAAGCAGCTGGTCCAGGAGGGGTTGGAAGGCGATGCGCTGAAAGAGGCCGCGGTGCGCCTCAGTGGTTTCCGTACCCAGGAGCAGCTGACCCCGCCGCTGTCCATTGTCGTGACCTACAAAGCTCGTCCGCTGGACGGAATCTGGGCGACACCGCCCTATTTGCACAATGGTTCGGTACCGAACCTTTACCAGTTGCTGCTGCCCGAGGACAAACGAGTCAAGACCTTCAGGGTTGGCAGCCGCGAATTCGACCCCGTCAATGTCGGATACGCGATCAATACCGGTTTCGAATTCGATACCTCGCTGCCGGGCAACCGCAACACCGGCCATAGCGGCCCGGAACACACCCAAACCAGGGGTGCGGACGGCCAGTGGCGTAACTACACCGAGGATGAGCGCTGGGCCCTGGTCGAGTACCTGAAGACACTGCGATAGCGTGAATAACTTCTCGCTTAATCCGCGGCTGACAGACCCGGGCGGCGCCACTTCATCCCGGGACAAGGCCCGGTTCCCCTTTGTGTCTGTTGCCACCCTGGTCCTGGACGCCCCCAGCCAGATGTGAATTCGAATTCCCGGCGCAAGGTCTGTGAAGACCTGGTGTTCGCCCCCTGGCACGCCCTCACCGAACACAGGCCCTTGGGCAGCATAAACCGCTTCGTAAAAAGGTCTGCAAGGTTTCGGCCCAGCATCGCTGCCCCGCGAAGAAAGACTATCGATGCCTGTGTGTGGCGAATTCCTGTTCATCCATAAGACTGCGTCAGGATGCTTATGAGTGTCCTGGTCCAGTGAAAGTTTGCTCCCATGCGCGCACCAGACTCCCGAAGCCTAGGCTGCGTGTCCATGTCGATGTTCATGCATCGTGCAGGCTAACGAATTTTTACTGAAACCCGGGCAGGTGTAATCCGGGATGAATGTGATCACGGGTGATTTACCAAGGAGTACGAAAGTATCCCGACATTCCGGCCTGCGTCCCCGTCCCCTTTGAAGGGAGCGGGACAGGGTCGTGGTTTTCAAAGAATAGAGACTTTATACTTGGCGCATTTACACTCATGGATCAAGCAGGGGCACGTCTTATGAACGATGTCGAGCAGCGAGTCGCAGCGGTCGAAGTTCGGCTGGAGAATGCGTTTGCACTCGATGCCCGCCTCAAATCCCTCGAGTCCGATGTGCGCAAGCTGAAGGGTTCGAGCTTGCGCGATTGGCTTCAAACGTTGGGGCCTTACATCTCCGGCATCGTCGTGCTGCTGGTGGGATTCTGGATCAAGGATTCCGTAACGCTTTCACTGCAGCGCGAGCAACTCGATCTGGAATACGTCAAGCAAATGCGCGATCTCGTTATGGACTTCGACGAGGCGAAGAGCCAGCCGGAGGCCGACGCCAACGCCGTGGGTCTGGCCATGTACGGGCAGTTCGCCATTATGCCGTTGGTTGAGCGCCTGGAGGGCGGTGACGTTGCCCCTTTGGCAGCGGAGAAAGGTCTGCGGTTCGTCGGCAACAACAATCCCAGGACCGCCTGTCCGAAGTTCGAGACCGTGATCACCGACCATGGACGCCGCTTCCGCTGGCAAACCCACAAGACCATGATCAAGGTGATCGGGCAGTCCTCTTGCCTGAATTCCATCGCCACGCTTGAAAAATATCAGAGGCAGCTGAACGCCGCGGCAGGCAACGCGCAGCAGCTTGATGCGTTTGCGCATCGTTACTCGGAAGTCGGGAGTTTCGATGCAGAGAGCGCAGCGAGCCTGGACAAGGAACTGGACAATGCGCTGGAGATTTTGAAATCCCAGGTGCAATCATGAATCGGCGTTGGCTGTGCAGGTTCGGAATCGCAGTGGCATGTGTGGCAAGTGCACCGCTTGTGCGCGCCGAACTGACGAACTGCGCGGGCCTGAACGCGCATCCCGCTGACTACAAAGTAGTGCTGGACGACTTTTCGTTCACTACGCTGGCTGCACAAAACGATACGGATCTGTCGGCGCTGAAAGATCGGCTGCAGTTCAATTTAAACGGCCAGATCGAAAGTCTGAAGGCGGCCGCAAGGCGGCTGGATGTAAATCTGCAAGTTCCACTGCGTCTGGTGTTTTGCGCCGGGCGAAAACCTTCGATCAGCGGCAATGAATTCACTGCGGCGCTGGCCGAACGACTCAGCGACGAACGGGTAGTGGTGGAAATGTGGGGCACGCTGGATCTGGCGAGTGGTGGCGGGCAGATGCCTCTCCCGCGCGCCACGATTGGCTATGCGATTCCGCCCGTACAGCACTATGTAAATGAGACTGAAGCACCCCCTCTTCATTTGGTGGCTTATCCAAAAACTGGCGGAGCGCAATCGGTGGAAGAGCTGGAAAATCTGCCAGAGCTTGTGGCATTCGCGCTGGTTGGTTTGGGCACAAAGGCGACTCGCGCAAATCGCTATGACCTCGCCGTGTGGTCATTCACACGAGCGCAGGCCGGCATTGTCGACGCACAGCTTGCGGGGACCAATGCAGACCTTGATGCTCTGCTCGCCTACATAATTCGTGCGGCCTGCAACACTCGCGCAAGTGCTCGCGTCGATCAAAATTACAGCGGACCGCTGAAGTTGGTGCCCGCACAGACTTGCACGGGTACGCCATGAAATCCTCTTTCTTCACCCTGCTGCGTACGCGTTCAACTTTGCCGTGCCTGTTTCGCCGCGCATTGCTCGGTGCCGGTCTCTTGATCGCGTCACTGTCCGCGCAAGCCGGCATGATGAGTCCGTGCCAGGATCCGATTGTGCTTCCTGGTCCTCAAGTGCACGTGTTCATCCTGCCCTATCGCGCGGAGAGCGTGTTGACCGACCGGGGACGTCAACTTGCGACGATCATGCAGCGTCACATCCTGTTTGCCGCTTTGAAATACAGCAGCATTGCAGTGGAGGAACTCACCGGTGATCCGGGACGCTGCGATTACAATATGGCAGCGTCACGCATCGTGCCGCACTTGCGGGCGGGGCAGTCGGCAATCTTCTTGTCTGGCAGGATATTCGAACAGGGAGACGCGATTCGATTGCAGAGTACCGTATCATTTCTGACGGTCGACCAGACAGACAAGATCACCTGGCGTCTCGGGGTCAACGAGGCCAACCAGGTGAGCGCGAACATACCGTCCGATCCCGTTATATTCGCACCACGCGTTATCCCGCTGGATTTCCTTGAAATGCTGGAGCCGGCACAGCGCGAAGCGCAGCGACTGCACAAGACACCCGACGCGACGGCGCCGTTTATCGATCTGCCAGGTGATCCCGAGGCGCGCTTCGGGTTTGAAGTGGTGGAGGCGAAAAACGACTGGATGCATGTTCGGTTGTTCCCCGCAGGTGGAGATGGGTGGGTTCCTGCACATGCGCTGGCCACGGCAGGAAATTTGAAGGGAGTGTTTCCCGAGCTCTATTTCGTTGATGGCTTGATCGGCTACCTTGAATTGTCGAGCGCAAGTTCCCGGCAATCTGGTGAGGAAAATCGTTCCATTCGTACTGCGGCGGTGGCGTCGTTCGATCAATATCTCGAGCTTGCCACGGGCCGTGCCGAATCCGAGGCCCGCGCGCTGGCCGCGGTTCTGCAAGGCAGCACGACGCTGCGGGCCGATAGCAATGCCCGGTGGTTGACCGCGCAATTGCAGGAGGCGCAGCGCTATTTCAAGCGCGCAAAAGATCTCGCGCCCACTTCGACTATCGCCAACAATTTCTTCCTGGCGTGCACTGCAGCGCTCTGCGCGCGCGGTGCGTGTGATGAAGGCTCCGACCAGTTGCATGCGCAGTTCTTGAACGCCATCGCACAAGACCCGACCAGCCGTGAACTTGTCGACAATCTGAATGCCTTTTATGGTGCAGCGCAGAGCGGCCGAATCAAAGTGGATCTCTCGCCCGCGAAAATTGCCGAGCAGCGCGCGATCATTGGACGCGCACGGAGCTCGATGCGGTAGGGTGTTGTGTGCGGCTGATTGTTGCTCGGGCTGCCATGGGCAGCATGGGTATTTTGACCACACGGCGTGGTTCGCCATTCACGGCAATGTCCAGGTGCTGGAGGTATTTGACAGCTGTCAAACATTCAGCCATTCCCTGGAGCGACTGGTAGATGCTGTTTGATCTGGCAGTCACTGTTTGTGGTCGAGTGGAATGGCAACGATAGTCTCCGTCTGATCTTGCTCACCGGGTCTCAATGAACTCAATTCCAGCAACAGGGCTGTTCCATTATTGGCCCAACCAGAGACGCGGGCCCTTGTATGCTCCAGGGCTTCCAGTTCAAAATTATCGGCTGCTGCCGCCTGCCGCCAGGCGACTGTTGTCACATCCTTGTCAGCAGCCACAAAGCGGTTTCCATCGCGATGAAACAGACGCACGACTTCAAGGTCCGACATCAGTCGCACTTCCACCGCCAGCCATTCACCGTCGGGCGAGACCATCGGTCGATAACCCCGGGCATCATGCAGCAGCCTGAGTGGCTCGCCGTTGTTGATGCTGACCCAAAGCTCACCAGCTTCGTTGGCGCTGCTGTGAATGTGAAGCACGTTTGCCGGCTGTATTTCCCCGCAGCAGCCGGCAACTATTACCAGCGATAAACACAGTGCAATAATCCGAATCACCCGCTTAGTCTCTTGGGTCCCCGATCAAGCGAAATCCGAACACCTGCTTCACGGCATTTGAGGTGCTCTCGCCCGGCCAACCATCCACGCGTAACGAAATGCCGTTAAAGGTATTGAGAAAGCGCTGCAACTCTTCTCCGTGAGTGATTATTCCATCGGCGTAGTGCAACACAGGGCCTTCAGGTATTTCACCAGCAAGCAGTTCGATCTCGCCGCGCTCCTCCAGGCGACGGATAATTGCCGCGGCGCCACACTGGCGAGAAACGGCCGTATCAGACCAGGTACCATCCGCCACATACTTGCCGGAAGTGTAGTGAGTGGAAAAACTCCACAAGTAAGGGCTTTTCACATGCGCGTGATACAGCCGGTAGCCCCAGCCGTTGTACTTCTCCAGTTCGTACAGGATACGCGGGAGCGTCCATTCCTCCACCTCGTCGATCCCGTGCATGGTCAGTGCATCCTGCGAACTTTGTTCCCAGGTAAAGGGTGGTTCGCCTTCTACTGGCCGCCCGGCTGGTACATGTACGGTTCGGGCCGTCAGGCGGTCACCGTTGTGCAGGTGGCGATCAAAGCGCAGGCTGGCCTCCATGCTGTGGATGGCGGCGATAAAAAACCAGGGCGCGCCCACTTCAGCAGCAACGGTTTCATAGCGTTCCTGGTTTTGGAGAATCCTGTCGATAATCGGGTCGGTGTCACCGAATCGATTCTCTCTTACCTCGCAGGTAGCATAGAGTCTCTCGTATTCTTCCTGTAGCGATTGGGTGAAATTTACCTTTGGCATGCTCCCTCCTTGCATTTTCATTATTTCCAGCATGTCGCTGGACCACGGTTACGCTTCCCAACACAGCTGCCATGACCGGCCTGTGCTATACAAAAATCCATGCAGCTTTGTTTGGCGCACAATATTCTTGATGTAATCCTCCAGAAACACGATCGTGGTTGCTGGATGTGTGAGGAGTGCAAGCCGGTTCTTCATACAGGCAAGCGTAGGGAAGGTTGCTTACAGTAACAAGACTGCCCAGGTTATCTTTTTCAGGTAATAATTACGTATCCTCCATACTCAGGGCAGGACACTTCCTGCCTGGCTCGTTTCCAGGGGGTCGGAGCGCCCGACCAGGCTGATTGATTTATGTCACCTTGCGGCAACAAAAGTTTTCATTTCCAATCAGCTAGATAACTGCCCTTATGATTTTACTGTAGTGCTGCGGCGACAGAATATACAGTCCCGTTCCCGTTCGCATCCGGCTCAAATCCCGATACCGCTTCAAACTGCAGGATTTCACCGCCTTGCGCAGAATGGCACAGGATATGCAAAAGAATTCCCAATCATACTGCCAGAGCGTCGATGAGCAATGAATGCAAGTCCTTTTCAAAGATGCGGTGTGTGGTGGCGTGGAGAAGGCAGGATTCACTACAGGCCGCAAACATCTTTGGTGATTGACTACGATTCAAACAAGCTGCATTCAGACGAAGTGCCTGCTTATGTTAAGCAGGAAAATGTTAACGCCGAACTGGTCGGGATCGAACCACCCGCTATCGGCATTGCCTGACGAGTCCAGCAGGTATCATCATCAAACGTTGACAAGGCAGATATTAATACAGATTTGGTTAACACCAGAATCAGATTGTACTCATTCCCGGAAAAGAAGCGCCTGTAAAGATTATGCATGTCCTGAGGGAGCAGGAACGATGAGACGCAGACGATCTCTATTTAAAAGAGAGACGGCACAACAAACATATGCCCGGAACTCCATTGCAGGAATAGAGCAAGCGCTCTCCCACCTGGCACATGAAGCCAGGGTTGCAAAGAGAATGGGTAGCAATTCCGAGGCGATCTACAGTTTAGACCCGACACAAAGATGAGGTTGGGGATACAAATAATTTTAACATCGGGTTCACTCGAACCGTTTAACTGCAGCAACATGACATAACACAAGACATAAGGAGCGTCCGATATGCCGTCTGTATTGAATTACCCTGGAGTATACGTTGAGGAGGTGCCCAGTGGTGTCAGAACCATCACTGGAGTCGCCACCTCCATTACCGCTTTTGTCGGCCGCGCCTTGCGCGGTCCTGATGACACGCCTGTTCGCGTACAAAGTTTCGCTGAATTCAGCCGCATCTTCGGCGGGCTTTGGCAACCGAGCCCGATGAGTTACGCGGTTAGTCAGTTTTTTCAGCACGGCGGTAGCGATGCATTGATCGTACGCGTAACCAACGGGGCCACCGCGGCGACCCTGACACTGGACACTTCCGGTGGTGGCACGCTGGTGCTTGAAGCGGCTAGCCCCGGCGAGTGGGGTAGCACGCTGCGCGCCACGGTTGATCACAATACCAGGGACACGGCTGACGCCCTGCTGTTCAACCTGCTAGTCGAGGAAATGGATCAGCCGGGTGGTAGCACGGTTGTCAGTTCGGAGCTGTTTCGCAATGTGTCGGTCGATCCCGCCAGCGGGCGTTTCGTCGACACCTTACTTGGCGAACATTCGGCACTGGTCAACGTAAACTCATCGGCACCGGCAGCCGAGAGTCCGGTCGACGCTACCTCGACAGTAGCGAACCCTGACGGTACCCCTGCCGATGGCACGCTTGGTAGCAATGGCAGCCCGATCACCCATACCCAGATCGACGGAGACCGTAACGCACGTACCGGAATTTACGCGCTCGAGTCCGCCGATATCTTCAACCTGTTATGCATCCCACCGCTCGAGCGAGACGCCGATGTACCCAACGCTACCTGGGCAATTGCTGCAAGCTACTGCCAGGAGCGGCGCGCTATGCTGATCGTTGACCCGCCGGCAGCCTGGACCGCTACTCCGAGCACCGCGATCAGCACTGCCGAAGCCGGGGTAAACACCTTGCGTGGTGTTATCGGCAACGATGACGCGATTAACGCCTCAGTCTATTTCCCGCGTTTGCGCATGCCCGATCCGCTCAGCGAAAACCGCCTCGCCGATTTTGCCCCTTGCGGTGCAATTGCCGGGATCATGGCACGTACCGACGTGCAGCGCGGCGTCTGGAAAGCACCGGCCGGTCTCTCCGCGTCTTTTTCCGGTGCCCAGGGTTTCACATACACGATGACCGACCAGCAAAACGGAGTCCTGAATCCGGTGGGATTAAACTGCCTGCGCAGCTTTCCGGTTGCCGGGCATCTGGTGTGGGGCTCGCGCACCCTGGCTGGTGCCGACCTGCTGGCCTCGGAGTGGAAATACATTCCGGTACGACGCCTGGCTTTATTTCTCGAAGAAAGCCTGTTTCGTGGTACGCAATGGGTGGTTTTCGAACCCAACGACGAGCCTTTGTGGGCGCAAATTCGGCTCAATATCGGCTCATTCATGCAGAATCTGTTCCGTCAGGGGGCGTTTCAGGGGACTAGCCCACGCAATGCTTACTTTGTCAAGTGCGATAGTGAAACCACCACTCAGCATGACATAAACAGCGGAATCGTGAATATTCTTGTGGGCTTTGCGCCGCTCAAGCCCGCCGAATTTGTAGTCATAAAATTCCAGCAAATGGCCGGTCAGGTCGAAGTATAAGGAGATAAACTCATGGCGCAGTTCAGCGTAAATGCAAACAGATTCGATCCCTACAAGAACTTCAAGTTCCGGGTGAAATGGGACGGTCGCTACGTCGCCGGCATCAGCAAGGTCGGCGCGCTCAAACGCACTACCGAGATGGTTGAACACCGTGAGGGCGGTGATCCATCGACCTCGCGTAAATCTCCGGGTCGCAACAAGTATGATGCGATCACGCTGGAGCGCGGTGTCACTCATGACACGGAGTTCGAGCAATGGGCGAACCTGGTGTGGAATTTTGGCTCGGGGTTGGGTGCCGAGGTTTTACTCAAGGACTTCCGCAAGGATCTGCTCATCGAGGTTTATAACGAAGCCGGACAGCTCGCGCTGGCATACAAGGTATTTCGTTGCTGGGTTTCAGAGTACACATCCCTGCCGGACCTGGATGCAAATGCCAACGCCGTTGCCATCCAGACCATCAAACTGGAGAACGAGGGCTGGGAGCGGGATTACGACGTTACCGAACCGAGCGAACCAGGTTTTACTGAACTGGCCTGATCGGTGTGGCCACAATGACACCGGAACGTTTGTTAACGGTCTGGGAGCAGGGTACGCAGCGGCATCCTGTCGATCGTGCACTGCTGCTGTTTTCGCTGGCCAGGCCGGAAGCGCCAGCAGAGCGTCTCGCTGACCTGCCTCTGGGTACGCGCAACGCAGCCCTGATGGAGTTGCAGAGCGCTTATTTTGGCGCGCGGCTGCCGAGCTGGCTTGATTGCCCGGCTTGCGGCGAACGCATGGAATTTGAACTGGACGCAGCGCAATTGCCACCGATCGAGGCTGAAATCGTCGACTCGATCGAGGTCGGCGGGCACCGCTTCCAACGTCCGACCAGCAGGCACCTGGCGAGGTTGGCGAGTTGTAACGACGAACCCGAGATCGCCGCGCGGCAACTGTTGCTTGATTGCGCGCAAGCTGCCGACGTGTTGCCGCAAGACGAAGCGAGTCTGGCCGAATTACTGCAGCATGCTGAAACCGCCATCGAAGCCGCGGATCCGTGGATCAACATCGCGCTCGATGTCTGTTGCCCGGCCTGTGGTCAGAAAGACGTGGCCGATTTTGATATTGCCAGCTACCTGTGGAACGAAATCGAGCAGCGCGCGCGGCGCCTGCTGGACGAGATTCACGCACTGGCGCAAGCCTACGGCTGGGCGGAAACCGATATTCTCGCGCTGAGCGAGACGCGCCGGGCCGCATACCTGGCAAAGGTGCAGGCGTGAGCGGCCTGTTCACACGCCTCGCCCGGCAGGCCGTTGGACAACCGCGCAACCTGGTGCGCGCCGCGGTGAGCATGCCGTATCAACAGGGCCCGGAAGCGTCCCCCGCCCGGCCTGGTAATCCCGTTTCGGGTCTTGCCGCGGATAGCGTCGAAAACAACCCGCGCCACGATCGCGATGGGTCGCTGTCATCCAGCCGTGTTGCGCAATCCCCGCCATCTGCCGGTGCAAAATCCGCGACAATTGCCGGCGCCGGCCACACACCGGGGTGTTCAAGCGGACCGGGCAGCGAAGCCATCAAGGCAGACAGGTCCGCGTTGCCGGCGCCGTCAGACAGCATCGGCGAACCGGTTTCGCAACGGTCAAGCGACCCGATCTTGCCCGGGGTAACGGGTACGCAGGTTTTGGTACAACATGAACCGGCTGATTCGCAATTCCCGCCATCGGCACAGTCATCGGACGGGATTTTTACAACCCCGGGACACGAACCTCCGCTCGTTGTCGAAGCGGGCCATCATAAACAACCGTCGCGGCAAGCATCATCGCCAACCGGGCCGGGTGCACCCGAACCGCTGTTGCCATCGGTCGCAAGCTCGGCACCGACGAGCCCGGCGACAGCGGAACAGATTCCGTCAGCCGTGTCGGGATCACCCAACGAAGTGCATGTGCATATCGGTCGTATCGAGCTCACCGCGCTGCCGCTGGAAGCGGCGCCGAAACCAAAAGCGAGTGAAGCGCGGCAACCCATGTCGCTGGATGAATACCTGGCCCGGCGAAGGCCGAACTGACCATGAGTAACGCACTTGCCATCGCCGGCGTTACCGCTGTGCTGCGTGATCGGCTCAATGACGGCCTGGTCAATCACAATGTTACCGGGGTGCTCGGCAGCACGGTTACGGTGAGCGTAGACCCGCCAGACCGGGTGGTGCCCGACAATACCAGCGAGGCAAGCCAGCTCAACCTGTTTCTGTACCAGGTAACGCCGAATCTGGGATGGCGTAATGAAGGCTTGCCGTCGCGCGATGGCTCGGGCCGACATCGGCTGACGAATCCGCCACTGGCGCTGGACCTGCATTTTCTGATTTCAGCCTACAGCGGGGCCGATTTGCACGCCGAAATATTGCTGGGCTATGCGATGCAGTTGATGCATGAGTTTCCCGTTATCACCCGGGAAATGATCCGCACCGCGCTGAATCCGTCCCCCGATGTTGGGCTGGATTTACCACCGGCATTGCGTGCCCTGGCCGGCTGCGGGCTTGCCGATCAGGTCGAGCAGCTGCGCATTTCACCACAGTTTCTGAACGGCGAGGAAATGTCCAAACTTTGGACTGCGATGCAGGCCAATTATCGGCCGTCGGCAGCCTATCTGGTTTCCGTAGTATTGATCGAGGCCTCCGAAACCACCCGCCCGACGACCCCCGTGCTGACGCGCGGCCCGGTAGACCTGGTATCGGGTCGCGAGCGCGGCGTGGTGGTTACGCCCAGCCTGATACCACCGCTACCGACCATCGAAGCGGTGCTGCCGGACGGTAATCAACCGGTGGTGCGACTCGATGAACCGGTGACCCTGCAAGGCCATCATCTCGACGGTAGCTCAAGGCAGATACGGCTGCGCAACGATCGCTTCGGCGTCGACGTACTGCTTGCCGCCAGCGGTCCGGGCGCCGCCGATAATATGATGTTCACGATACCGGCAGCACGCGCCAACGATTTTCCGGTCGGCGTTTACGACGTGACCGCCTTACTGGTTCCGCCGGGTGAAACCGATGCCCGCGAAAGCAATCGCATGGCCTGCATTATTGCGCCCAACATTACCAATTTGCCGCAGCTGGTGGCTCGCGATGGCAATGGCGATGCCGCAATCAACATTACATTCACTCCGGCACTGCGCACGGGGCAAACGGTTTCGCTCTTGCTCGGGCAGACTGAAATCGCACCGGTAACAATTGCTGCACCCGCCACCAGCCTCGATTTTGTCGCCGTCGATGCCGAAGCTGGTGCGCCACTTGCACGACTACGCATCGATGGCATCGACAGCCCGGTTGCGGATCGAAGCCAGGAACCGCCGGTCTTCTTCGATTACAGGGTGACAATCTCGTGAATGCCCGGCTGGATGTCGACTGGAGCGCCGACAACCAGCAGTTGCTGGCCGCCGAATTCGCCCGTTTGCGTGCGCTGCTCGGTGACGGCGATCTGTCCGCGGCGCAGGCACAAATCGACGCGGTTCAGCAACGCATGCCGGCGGCTTCGGCCATCGATACCCTGACCCGGTTATTCGAACTGAGCGATTTCGAACGCGATCTGCTGTTGTTGGTTGCCGGTGTCGAAATGGATTCGCGAATCGCCAGTCTTTGCGCCGATGCCAGTGGAAGCTCGCAGAAACCCTGGGCCAGTTTTGGGCTCGCGCTGGCGGTGCTGCCGAATCCGCACTGGAACGCGATCGCTCCACTGGAGGCATTGCGACGCTGGCGCTTGCTCGAAGTCGACGATAGTGCGGGAATTACCACGGGTCGGTTAAGGCTGGATGAGCGCGTGCTGCATTTTATCGGCGGGCTGAATTACCTGGACCATCGCCTGCGCGCGCAATTCGTATCGTTACCCGCCGCCGGTTTGATGGCTGAAGCGCATCGCGAAATCGCGCGCGAGGCCGGTGAAAAACTGCTCGCCCAAAAGGGGCAGTGGCCTCTTGTATTGCTGGGCGGAAACGATGAATCCGGCCAGCGGGATGTCGCCGCGATCCTGGCGCAGGCACTTGGCGTCAGCATGTATCAATTAAGCTCCACCGATATTCCCGCTTCTGCGTACGAGCAGGAGGCCCTGGCGAGTTTGTGGCAACGTGAAGCCGCCTTGCTCGGCTGCGGCCTGCTGATTCGTCACAGCGGCGAAGCAAATGCAAACCTGTCCCGCTTTGTCGAACGATTAAACGGACTTGTCGTAATCAGTGGCAAAGCGGCGCCACAGATCAATGCCCGAAGTATGCATTTTATCGTGAATAAAATGGATCCCCCGGGACAACGACAGTTATGGCTGAGCGCACTGGGCAGCAAAGCCGAAGGCCTGCATGATGAACTCGACAGCCTTGCCAGCCAATACAGTCTCGACGCGTCCCGTATAGCGCGATGCGCGGAGCAAGTTGAAGGTCAGGATCGCGAACGCGATATCGATCTGCTGCATCGACTTTGTCGAGGTGATGGCGAAACCATGAGCGAACTCGCACAGCTGATCGATGCGCGCGCCGGCTGGGATGATTTGGTTCTGCCCGAAAGTCAGCGCGCGACACTGCAACAGCTCGAGGTGCACACGCGCCACCGGATCACGGTGCACCACGATTGGGGATTTGCCGATAAAGGCACCCGCGGGCTGGGCATTGCGACCTTGTTCAGCGGTGAAAGCGGTACTGGCAAAACGCTGGCCGCGGAAGTGCTCGCCAACAGCCTGGGCCTGGCGCTGTTTCGCATCGATTTGTCCGCGGTGGTGAGCAAATATATCGGCGAGACCGAGAAGAATCTGCGCAAGCTGTTCGACGCCGCCGAAGACATCGGCGCAATCCTCTTGTTCGACGAGGCCGATGCATTATTCGGCAAGCGCAGCGATGTCAAGGACAGTCACGATCGCTACGCCAATATCGAAGTCAGCTACTTGTTGCAGCGCATGGAGGCCTATCGTGGGCTGGCCATCCTGACCACCAATCACAAGGCCGCGCTGGATACTGCATTCCAGCGCCGTTTGCGTTTTGTCGTGCACTTTCCATTCCCCGACGCGGTGCAGCGCGAGGCCATCTGGCGCTGTGTTTTTCCGCCCGGCACGCCGCGGGATAACCTCGATTTTGGCAAGCTGGCGCGCCTCAATGTTGCCGGTGGAAATATCCGCAACATTGCGATGACCGCCGCTTTCCTTGCTGCCGATGCCGGGACGCCGGTAACCATGGCGCAGTTGCGCCGCGCCGCTCAACTGGAAGCGGCAAAGACCGAAAAAACGCCATCCGAAGCTGAAATCAGGGGGTGGGTATGACCCGCGTCGTAGTGCATATCGATAAACTGATATTGCGCGGTATCGACCGAGCCGACGCGCGGGCGATTTCCGCTGGAATCGAGGCGCAGCTAAGGCAACTGCTGGGCGGACCAGCGCTGGCGGCAAGTCTTGCCGAGGCTGGTGATCGGCGCCGGGTTAAGGCCGGTGTCGTCGAATTTAATAAAGCTGGCGGTGCCGGACAACTGGGTCGCGAGGCGGCCAGGAAAATTGTTAAAGGAGTGACATCGTGAGTCGCGAAGCGGTGGCCTCTGTTGCTACACAGGCTGACAACGAGTCGGCTGCCGGATTGTTGCAACGCAAATGCGATTGCGGCAACAAGGCTTCGGCCATTAGCGGTGAATGCGAGGAGTGTCAGGCAAAAAATGCACTCGGCCTGCAGGCCAGACTTGCAATCGGCGCGGTTGACGATCCCCTTGAACAAGAGGCGGATCGTGCCGCGGCACACGTTATGAATATGAAGCCTGCCGGTATTGATGCTGCAACTGTGGCGGCACCGGTTTTGACTCGACGGAGTGCCGGCAGCACAGCAAACTCGCAAGGCACGGTTCCTGCCAGCGTACATCAGGTCTTGCGGTCAAACGGTGAACGTCTGACTCCATCAGTACGCGCCCATTTTGAACCTCGTTTTGGGCACGACTTCAGTCGAGTACGCGTGCATCGCGAGTCTGCTGCGGCAGATTCGGCACGCGCAGTCAACGCGCATGCCTATACGGTCGGCAATCACCTTGTGTTTGGCAACGGCAAATACGCGCCGGAAACTTTTACCGGGCGTGAATTACTGGCACATGAATTAGCGCATGTTGTTCAGCAATCAACGGCGAGCAGCCATATTCTGCAGCGCGCTACCATTCGACAGGGCGCCATAAGCATTAGCATTGACTACAGTGGCTTGACCATTTTGCCTGCAGCACAACGAGCTGATCGTATCGTGTCCATGATCACTGCCTTTACCGGCACTGCGCCTGCTTCGGCACAGGAAACTGCAATTCGAGGATTGGCTCAAGCCAGGCAGTTCTGGTTGATGCTGGCGCTGAAATTGCTCGGCGATAACATCGCAGCCGCCAGCGGGTTGAACAAAACGGTTGCAGTGCAACGATTGACAACCCACGCACCGAACGGACAGCATGTGCCCTTGCCGGATGCGGACAATCAATTTGTACGTGAAGTCCTGCTCGTTTCTGGCTGGTCTGAGACTGCACAGGCAGACCGCTTGTCTGTTCCATCTGCTGGCGACCGTAGCGCAATTGATGCGGTAGTAAATCCGCCCCCAACAACAGGCAGTGCTACCGATCCGCTGGATAGCGCCGCATTAAATTCACGTTTGCCACCGGCACTCACTCATCTTCTGAATGCAATCGATCCAGCCGGCCGCGCCAATGTTGGCACTAGATCGTTGTCGGCGTTTCAAGCCATCGGGAATTCGATACAGGCGGAGGCGCGCACTTTCTTTTCACCTTATGCCGATGCGGCTATTGCTAATCTATTCGATTTACAACCCGCATGGCATGCCTCGGCTAATATTTTCGATGTTGGCACACTTAGCCCTGACACCCGTTTACGGGAGGGTTACCTGCGCAATCGGGCCGAGATTGCGGGTCGTAATACTTCATCCGATGCCCGGTTCAATGACACTGGTATTTTTGCAGATGTGCATTTCGATCCGACACGTGCTGCCGATCGTGTGGAACTTGCGAATATCGTAGCTACGATGGCGGCCGATCCGGCAATTCAGCCAGTTGTCGACAGACTGATTCAGCATACCGGTCGTCAATCGGGCAGTGGCACGTCCACGCGAATCGGATTGGTTACCGATTTTGACGCCAACCGGCGTACTGCTTGCGAGGACCACTGGCGCGGCATAGATACTCTCTGCCATGAAGTAATGCATGCACTGGTACACCCTGACTTCAGGGCGACCGCGGCGCGTGTCTCGTTCCCGCAGGTGGTGCGTGAAGGTTTCACGGAAGTACTCGGTGCGCAGCTGTTCAATGATCGCATCGTACCCAGGGCAAATTCGGAAACTGCATTCAAGACGAGCCTCGAGACAGGTGTCAGCGGAGCCCCGTGTCCCGCACCGGCAGCCGCAACAATCGGGTACGGAGCTGCAGGTAGCGGCGCCGAGTCCATCCGTAGTCGCGTGGGTGATGAAAATTTCCGCGCCGCTTATTTTCTTGGCCGGCCGGAACTCGCGGGGTTACCGACATGAACCTGAAGGCCGCTCTCGAATCCATGCTGTACATCGACCTTGCAAACTGGAGGGGTTTACCCGGTGCAATCGCCGAGCAATTCGACGAACTTTTCGGTGAGCCGTACGAGCGCGAAGAAACCATGCTTGGCTGTTTCCCGGCCACCAGACTCGACTATGCGGTTAACTATCCCGCGCAAATGCTTAGCGTATGGGTGCGTGATGGAATTGCGGTGATGGTCGAAATTCAGAAAAAACCCGATATATCAATCCTCGGCGTCCTGGCCGAACCAAGTGCTGTACTACCCAATGAAATTATCCTGCCAGACGCATACCCGCATGAATATTTGTATTGTGATATCGGATTGATACTAACCGTCGCGCAGCCGTATGACGTCAGGGAAAATAAATACATCGCGCGCTGCCGCGGGGTGAAAAAACTTGCAAATGCACGGGAATTTGGCCCGACTTATTACCAGGCGTTCGACGAACAGGTTCGCTGGCAACCACTGGAACCGGAGGGCGCGTAGTATGACCTTGAGCCATAGATGCGAAACGTGGGCTTCAGCAAAGCTCAATATCTGGCGAAGCAGGCCTGGAAGGAGGCGCCGATGAGTTCCGGCCGCAGTATCAGGCAGAGCGGACAAGTGTCGCCTCCTGAGAGTAGCGCAGCGGTGCTGCGCAGTCCCGGGCGCCCACTCGATGCGATTACGAGAACTTTTATGGAGGGGCGGTTCGGGCAAGACCTGGGCGATGTTCGCTTGCACACCGATTCGGCGGCCGCCCAATCGGCCAAGGCCCTGTCGGCGCGCGCCTATACCTATGGTCGACATATTGTCTTTGGCCCGGGTGGCTATTCTGCGTTTGCGAGTGAATCGCAGCTGCGTCTGGCGCACGAGTTAACGCATGTCATCCAACAGCGCCAGCCGGGCGGCGCGAATCTGGGTACCACGCAACGTGAAGGCGAGGCGCGGCGGGCCAGTTCGGCAATTTCGCGCGGCGGCCCGATGCCGCGGATTTCTGCAGCCAGCCCGACCATTTCGCGCGATCCCGAGCCAGGCAGCGAAGACGATGCATCCTTCGAGGCGACGATGGCCGAGGCCACCTGCGATATCGGCGCCTTATGCCGCTTGAGCCACCGCGCGCCAACGGTAGTCACGCATGAGCGCCTGATGCGCGCTTATTCTCAATGCCACCCGGGCGTTTCCCCGGTTAGCCTGATTGCCGGCAATCCCTGCCTGACCCCCGGCTTCGGCCAGCCGCCGACCGCTCCCGGACCCCGTCGCACGCATGGACCGGTAGCGGCACCCGGGAGTTCACCCGGGGCCGCCAGCAGCGGCGGCCTGTCGCTGCCTTCAACTACGATTCGTTTCAATCTTGGGGCAGCCGCATTTACGGTCGACTTGCCGGCGTCGCTCGCGATTCGGCTGCCGGTACCTTTCCGCGGCGCCGAACGCGTCGTTTTTTCGCTCAACGCAAGCACCGACGGGTTTTCGTTTCGAGTCACCATTAACGCGACGCAACATGTACGCATCATTGCCAATGCGGGCATGACAACAGAAGGGGTCGGATCGGCGGGTTTGACCGTGCAAACCACCCGGACCACCTGTCAGGCAGTCAGTCCGGCAGCGGCCCGTTCGGCGCTGCAATCGGCCGGCACCCGCCTGCGCGACGCGATTCAGGCGGTGCAGACACCGCCTGCTCCCGACCCTGATGCAAGTGAGCTCTCGCGCACTTTTGCACCGCATGCACGCTACGCAGAAGTCGTCGCCGCGGTTGCCCACCTGAATTCTGAAATCGAGCGAATCCAGGCGCCGTGTCGCGAAGTACCGGTGGCCTCATTTAACTTCGGCGCGCAAGGCCAGCTCATGGCCCCCGATGATCCGGAAGATCGTGGTGCCCCCGCCTTTATCGGCGGCTCGGTACGCGTGCATTTTTGAACGAGGAGCAGATCAGATGACTGGATTTAGCAATTCACCCCGAATCATCAAGGGCGGTCTGGTCTTGATCGACCCCGACTCGGCCAGCGTGCGGCGCGTGATCGCGCTGCAATACAATCCGGACACGCTTACTCGCACACTGCAGCCGCAGCAGATGGGCGAGGGCGCCGATCAATCCGAAGCCTTGCGGCTAAAGGGCCCGGCGGTGGAAACCCTCAAGCTCGAGGCGGAGATTGATGCCGCCGACCAGCTGGAATTTCCCGATCAGCACCGGAACGTGGTGCAGTTTGGCGTTGCGCCGCAGCTCGCGGTGCTCGAGGCGATGGTCAACCCGACCGCCGCAGATATGCTCGCCAACAAGGCGCTGGCCAATGCCGGGACGCTGGAAATTGCGCCGCTGGAGTCACCGTTGGCGCTGTTTGTCTGGGGCGCGAATCGCATCGTGCCGGTAAGGGTGAGCGAGTTTTCAATTACCGAAGAAGCCTTCGACACCGCGCTCAATCCGATTCGAGCCAAGGTCAATCTGGGTCTGCGGGTATTGTCGGTCGATGACCTCGGCTTCGATCACAAGGGTGGCAGCCTGTTTATGGCCTATCTGCAATCGCGCGAACAACTCGCCACGAAGGCGGCAACCGTCGGCTTCGATGCGCTGGGTATCGGAGGAATACCATGACTGATCCATTAAAAGCATTTATGCAGGCGAACGCGCTCAGCGCTCCCGCCTTTTCGCCGGATAGCCGTTATCATGGGCTCGACACGGCGCAGTGGACGCGCGCTGACGGCGTAGTGATTAGCTATGTGCGTCGCCGTTTTCTGCCACCGCCGGAAAACTTCGCCACGCTGCAGGAACATCGCGTGGCCGAGGGTGACCGCCTCGATAATATAGCCGCCAAATACCTGGCCGATCCGCAACAGTACTGGCGCCTGTGCGACGGCAACGGTGCGATTCGCCCCAACGAGCTGACCGCAACAATCGGCGACATTTTGCGCATCACGCTGCCCGAGGGCGTGCCCGGCGGCAAGGCGGTCTGATGGCGGGCGCGATTCATCTCAGTTTGTTGATTGGCCCGATTATTCCGATACCGGTGCCCGCGCTGATGATCGACGCGCTCGAATCGGTCACCGCGACGTCGTCCGCGGATTCCAACAGCGGTTTTCAGCTGCGTTTCAAGATCAACAGCAAGTCGGAGCTCAATACCATTTTCCTGATCGCTGCGGGGCAGAATACAAACGTGGGCATGCCGCCTTTGCGCGTGGTCCTGCTGGTGACTATCAACGGCCGGCCGCAACCCTTGTTCGACGGCGTCACCACCAATGTGGAAGTGCAGGCCGGGCAGAACGGTCAGCCGGGCAGTATCACCGTTACCGGTGAGGATTTGACCAAGGTCATGGATATGATCGACTTCAGCGGATTACCTTACCCGGCCATGCCAATTGCCGCTCGAGTGGCGCTGATCTGTGCCAGATATGCCGCTTTCGGAATTATTCCGCTGCCGATTCCTGCACTGTTTCCCGATGTGCCGATCCCGATCGAGAAGATACCCGCGCAACAGGGAACCGACCTCGCCTATATCCGCCAGTTGGCTGAAGAAGTCGGGCACGTGTTTTACATCGAACCCGGCGAGGTACCGATGACCAACATCGCCTACTTCGGACCCGAGATCAAAGTCGGACCGCCGCAACCGGCGCTGAACCTCGATATGGATGCACACACCAACGTCGAATCACTCAATTTCAGTTTCGATCCGACCAGGGGCGTGTTGCCGATCGTGTTTATTCAAAACCAGACGACGCGCGTGCCGATCCCGATCCCGATCCCGAACCTGAATCCGTTGCAGCCGCCGCTGGGCGCATTGCCGACACCCATCGCCAACATCAAGATGATGAAAGACACCGCCAAGATGAACCCGATGCAGGCCATTTCCAGGGGTTTGAACGAGGCGAAGAAGTCACAGGATGCGGTCAGCGGTACAGGCAGCCTCGACGTGCTGCGTTACGGGCGCCTGCTCAAGCCGCGCAAGCTGGTCGGCGTACGCGGCGCGGGTGTCGCGTACGATGGCCTGTATTACGTCAGCAGCGTGACCAGCACGATCAAGCGTGGCGCGTTCAAGCAGAATTTCAACTTGACCCGGAATGGTCTGATTTCGATAACCCCGACGGTGCCAGCATGACCGAACGTTACTACGGAAAATATCGCGGCGTGGTGTTGAACAACATCGATCCGATGCAGCAGGGACGCTTGCAAATCCAGGTGCCGGATGTAGCCGGGCTCGCACCAACCACCTGGGCGATGCCTTGCGTGCCGATCGCGGGTATGCAAAACGGCATGGTCGCTCCGCCGATGATCGGATCCGGGGTCTGGGTCGAGTTCGAACAGGGCAACCCGGATCATCCGATCTGGGTCGGTTGCTTCTGGGGCAGTGCGGCAGATATACCCGCGCTGGCATTGGCATCGCCGCCGGGCATTCCCGCCATCACTTTTCAAACGCCGCTGCAAAATGGATTGACGATTTCCGACCTGCCGGGGCCGACCGGCGGGATCATGTTGAAAAGCGCCACCGGCGCAACGCTGATCGTCAATGACACCGGTATTTATATTCAAAATGGCAAGGGCGCGGCGCTTACCCTCGTCGGCCCTGCGGTCACGATCAACAACGGCGCGCTTTCGGTGATTTGAGATGCCTGGACCCTTGCTCACCGTCACTTCAACAGTCATGTGCGCTCACGGCGGCACGGCAAGTGCGACCGCGCCAAATCCACGCGTACTGATCGATGGTCAACCCACCGTATTAATGAGCGCGCCCTGGGTGATCGCCGGTTGCCCGTTTAACGTATCCGGCAGCCCCGTTCCCTGCGTGACCGGGCAGTGGACGGTTGCGGCGGCGCGGGTGACCTCCAACGGGCAGCCGGTGGTACTGATGGATAGCCAGGCGGTATGCGCACCCAACGGTACGCCGCTGCTGCCGGTCGTCGCGCAAGCGCGGGTAACAGGGAGCTAGTCATGAGCCAGCGGATACATTTCCCCTACCGGTTCGACGGTCGCGGCCGTACCAGCGATGTCGACGAGGCCGCCTGGATTCGCGGCCTGATTGAACAGGTCCTGTTTACCGCGCCCGGCGAGCGCGTCATGCGCCCGGATTTCGGCAGCGGGCTGCGCGAGCTGGTGTTTGCGCCCAACAGTCCGGAGGTTGCGGCGACGACGCAGTTTCTGGTGCAGGGTGCGTTGCAGCAGTGGCTGGCTGATCTGATCACGGTTGAGTCGGTCGAGGTCGAGGCGGTCGAGTCGAGCCTGACGGTGACCGTACAGTACCTGATTCGCCGCAGCGAAACCCGCCTGCGCGACAGCTTTACGCAGAGAGCCGGCACATGATTTATAGCTGTTGCGAAGAAAACCGCCGCGCGTCGGTCGAAGTACACCCGACCCTCAATGGAATCGACTGGCTCGAGGTGCTGGATCTGGACGCCCCCCTCAACAGCCCGCGTCAGCAAACCCTGATGGTGCGCCTGCTGAAGCCGGTGCCGGCGGGGATCGGTGCCGACAATATACGCATCGACGGCGGTGAGCGCATCCGCAACCTGGTGATCGAATGGGTAGGTATCGCCAGCGCTCCGCCACCGGAGGCGAATCCCGCCGAGCAAACATTCTTCACCGCGCTGGACGACGCGGATCAGCTGCTGTTGGTGCGCACCAAAACGTCGGGTGACTTCTCGACCTATAAGCTGCGTCTGGTGCAGGGCAGCGCGAGTGACGCGCCACTGCCGGATTTCGATCCGCGCCTGTCCGCAGTCGACTTTGAATTCAAGGTTGAGTGCCCGAGCGATTTTGACTGCGCGCCAATCAACGACTGTCGCGAACAAGCCGGCAGTGCGCCGGAGATCAACTATCTGGCGCGGGATTACAATAGCTTGCGGCGGTTGGTGATCGACCGGCTGAGCCGGCAAATGCCTGGCTGGAAAGACCGCAGTCCCGCTGATCTTGTTACCACGCTGGGCGAACTTATCGCTTATGTCGGCGACCTGCAGCACTATCAGCTCGACGGCGTCGCAACCGAAGCCTATCTGCATAGCGCGCGCCGCCGCACCAGCCTGCGCCGCCACGCGCTGCTGGTCGATTATAAAATGCATGAAGGTAGTAACGCGCGAGTCTGGCTGCACCTCGAGGTCAGCGGCGGGCCGTTTAGCCTGCCTGCCGGGTTGCGTTTTTATACCCGCGTTCCGGGGGTGCCGGCAAACGTAATCCCGGCGTCGCCGGATCAGCGTGCCTTGCTGCGGGCGACGCCGCTGGCGTTTGAACCGATGCACGATGCAACCCTGCGTAGCGAGCATAACGACTTCGAATTTTACACCTGGGGCGATGACCGTTGCTGCCTGCCAAAAGGCGCGACCGCGGCGACTCTGCTGGGTCACTGGCCGGATCTCGTGGCCGGGGATGTTTTGATTTTCCAGGAAATGAGCGGTCCGCTCAGCGGTGCGTCCGAGGATGCGGACCCGGCACACCGGCACGCGGTGCGGCTCACTTCGGTGCGGGCACTGGATGGCACCGATCCGCTGGTCGACCCGCTCGACGATACCGAAATTACCGAAATACACTGGCACGCGGACGATGCGCTGCCATTCCCGTTGTGCCTGTCCTCGGAAACCGACGAGGCCCACGGGAGCGCGCTGATCGAAAATGTCAGCATCGCGCTGGGCAATAACTTGCTGGTTGATCACGGTTATACCATCGATTCCGAATCGCTGGGCAAGGTACCCGCGGCAAAATTGCAGTATCCGCCCGGGGCTGGCGATCCGTGCCAGCGCGATGCACCCGAACCGTTGCCACCGCGATATCGGCCGCAACTGGCAAAGGGCCCGCTGACGCAACAGGGTACGGTGCTGAAGACACGGTTCGAAAACGGCATTCGCCGCAGCGAGCGCCTGTTGTTCGATCCTGATGCCGCTGCCGGCGCGGCCCTCCAATGGAAAACTCCCGATAGCGTTCCGTCGATTAGCCTGAATGACGGCGAGGAAGGATGGGATGCACGCCGTGAATTGATTTCCAGCCGCGCCAGTGACAACCATTTCGTCGTCGAAATCGAAGATGACGGCGCAGCACGGATTCGTTTCGGCGACGATGTTCATGGCCGCCGACCTGATAGCGGTATCGGATTTACAGCCCGTTACCGCATTGGTAACGGCGTCGAGGGTAATGTTGGCGCAGACAGTATTGCGCACGCGTTGACGACCGAGGGCCGCATCATCTCGGTGTCTAATCCGTTGCCTGCCAGCGGCGGAGTCGCCGCCGAGACCGCGGCCGAGGTGCGTCGCCATGCGCCCAGTGCATTTCGCACCCAGGAACGGGCGGTGACACCCGCGGACTATGCCGAAGTCACCGAAAGGCTCGACGGTGTGCAGCGGGCCGCGGCGGGTTTGCGCTGGACCGGAAGCTGGCACACGGTGTTTACCACGGTCGATCGTGATGGCGGTGAACCGGTCGATGCTGCATTTGGCGGTGCCGTGATCGAACATCTGGACCGTTACCGCATGGCTGGTCACGACTTGCGGGTCAAGGACCCGGTCCACGTATCGCTCGAAATCGATATGCTGGTATGTGTCAATCCGGATTATTTTCGCAGTAACGTGCGGCTCGGATTGCTCGATGCATTCAGCAGCGGTATCCGCGCCGACGGCGAACGCGGGCTGTTTCATCCGGATAATTTCAGCTTCGGGCAAACGGTGTTTCTGAGCCCGCTCTACGCCGCCGCGCGCAGCGTGTCCGGAGTCGATTCGGTGCAGGTTACGCGTTTTCACCGCCAGGGTCAGGAAGACCCCAAACCGCTGGCGGATGGTTTCATGACGCTGGGGCGGCTCGAAATCGCACGCCTCGACAATGACCCCAATTTCCCCGAGCACGGCGTGCTGCGGCTCGATTTGCACGGAGGTAAATAATGGCTGGCAACTCCGATAATCGCGTTGACTGTCACTGCTGCGCCGGAGCCGACGCCAGTACTCCGCAGCGGATCGAAAATCCACCGGGCCTTTCGAGCATCAACTATCGCATCGGCAACTACAGCGATTTTTTCGAATCGATGCAGGCACGTTTGTCCAGTGTCGACTTCCCTGCGTTGGCGGGGTTGACCACGCGCGAATCCGGCGATTTCAGTATCGCCTTGAGCGATGCGCTCGCCTGTTCGCTGGAGGTGCTCGGTTTTTACACCGAACGTTACGCCCAGGAGCATTACCTGCGCACCGCCACCGAGCGGCTCTCGGTGGGTGAAATGGCGCGGCTGATCGGCTACCGGCTGGCGCCGGGCGTCGCCGCCAGCACGCATCTGGCGTTTACCCTGCAAAGTCTGCCCGGCGCACCCGCCGAGCCGATCGGGATCCCGCCTGGCACCCGGGTTCAAAGCGTGCCCGGTCAGGATGAAGCGGCGCAGACTTTCGAGACCGTAGCAGAGGCCTCGGCGCGCGCCGAATGGAATGCGATTCCGGTGCAAACCTCGACCCCATGGAAACCGCAGTCGGGGGACACCGGGTTGTGGTTGGCTGGCATCGACACCCGGCTAAAGGCGGGCGATGCGATTCTGATCGTTGGCTCGGATCGAATGATCAATGCGGGCAGTGAGCACTGGGATGTGCGCGTGCTCGCCAGCGTCGAAACCGATACCGGCAATGCGCGCACCCGGGTGGCCTGGAATCATCCGCTGGGCAGCGGATTTCCGGCCATGAGCCCGGCGATACGCGGCATCGAGGTGCACGCCTTGCGCCAGCGCACCGCGCTGTTTGGTCACAATGCGCCCGATCCTAATTTGATGAGTCGCGGAACCAGCACCACGGGTTCCAATATCACCATAAAAATTGACATCGCTGCGTCGCCCTGGGTGTGGAAGAATTTCGAGATTGATGGCACACGTATCGACCTCGATACCGATAACGACAAGATAACCACCGGCAGCTGGATCGCGCTGGTTTCCAACCAGGCCAATCAGGGCAGCGCCGAACTGCCGGGTTACACCGAGCTCTACCGCGCCAAAAAGGTGATTCACCGTACGCGCAATGATTTCGCGCTTTCCAGCAAAGTTACCCGCATCATACCGGACACCACCGAAAACCTGACTGCCGGTCGTTACAAACTGAGGCGCACGCTGGTGCTGGCGCAGAGCGAAAAGCTCGAAAGTTGCGATACGCCACTGTTCCACCCGCTCTACGGCGACGCGCTCGTCTGCGGTGAACGCGTCGAGGGTTTGCAGCCCGGCCAGCCGCTGGCTGTGTCAGGCACACGTCAGCGTATCGTGATCGTCGCCGGGGTTACCGGGCTGGCATTGCAGTTCGACGATGGCGGCAGTCGCAACCTCAACGAGGGCGATGAACTGTTTATGATCGGGTCAGCGGTGCGGCGTATCGGCTCGACCCTGGTGGCGCTGGACGCGGCCGGTTTTTACGCGTTGCTCGGTTCGAGTAGCGCGCGCCTGCGGCTGCGGCTGCTCGATCGCGATGGCAACAGCGGCAGGCTTGACGCCAAAGGCAATCAGGTGCAGCTGCAGGCGAGCCGGAAAGACGACGAAATCATGCGCGAAATAATCTTCATCGCCAGCGGTGACGATGCCGTCTATAGCGATCGCGATCGCACCAGTTTGAAGCTGGCGGCACCGCTGGAACATGTTTACGAGCGCGCCAGCGTTCGTATTAATGCGAACGTGGCGGCGGCGACGCACGGTGAAACGGTTGACGCGATCCTCGGTAGCGGCGACGGCGGCAGCGCGAATCAGCGCTTTGCCCTCAATCAGTCACCGCTGACTTACGTCAGCGCCAGTACGCCGAGCGGGCGGACATCTACCTTGCAGCTGCGGGTCAACGATGTGCTCTGGGAAGAAGTGCCGACGCTGTACGCGAGTGACGCCGACGCACGTGTTTACGAAACCAGGCAAAACGACGCAGCGATCACCACCATCCAGTTTGGCGATGGCGTCGAGGGCGCACGACTGCCTAGTGGAGAGAGTAACCTGCGTGTGAGCTACCGCAAGGGCCTGGGTGTGGACGGTAATGTTGGCGCGGGGAAACTGAGCACCCTGCTGTCACGACCGCTGGGCGTTACCGAGGCAATAAATCCGCTGGCGGCAAGCGGCGGTGAAGACGCCGAAACGCTGTCCCGCGCCCGTGACAATGCGCCGCTGACGGTATTGACGCTGGAACGGGCGGTTTCCATCGACGACTACGCCAACTTTGCGCGCGCCTTCTCCGGCATCGATAAAGCGCATGCATTGTGGATTCCGGCCGGTCCGGCACGCGGCGTTTTCCTCAGTATTGCCGGGGTCGATGGAGCGCTGGTCGCGGAGTCCGGTGAAACCTTCGGCAATCTGCTCGACGCGCTCACCAGCTACGGCGACCCGCTGGTGCCATTGCGCGTGGTCAATTACAGCGATGCGCGCTTCCGCTGTGGCCTGTCGGTAAAGGTGCAGGCCGAATACGAAGTTGACAAGGTGCTTGAAAAAATCGATACCACGTTGCGCGATCACTTCAGTTTTTCCGAGCGCCGGTTTGGCCAGGCCGTATCGGTCGATGAGGTCGCCGCGGTTGCGCAGGCGGTTAAAGGGGTCGAAG